>Ga0163155_10000271_pt1 | contig 62186 bp, 54 predicted proteins | sample OliLakLV19SP4G1_FD_148611 | JGI IMG/M metagenome (GOLD analysis project Ga0163155, IMG submission 148611) | Freshwater microbial mat bacterial communities from Lake Vanda, McMurdo Dry Valleys, Antarctica - Oligotrophic Lake LV.19.SP4.G1 | ecosystem: Environmental > Aquatic > Freshwater > Lake >... | reverse complement strand
CCGCCCGATGAAAAACTCGCCGAAATCGGCCGCAAGCTCACCGGCCAGAACGGCGGACTGGCCTGCACCAAATGCCATTCTGTTGGCGCGACCGAGGCCGTGGGCGTATTTGAAGCTCCCGGCATCAACCTGATGCACACCAAGTCCCGCCTGCTGAAAACCTATTTCCACCGCTGGATCCGCGATCCCCTGCGCGTGGAAGCCGGCAGCAAGATGCCGACCTTCGCGACCCAGGGCAAGACGCAGTTCAACGACGTCTATGATGGCGACGCGACCCAGCAATTCGAATCGATCTGGCAATACCTTCTATATGGAGACAAGATCGTCGCCCCCGAGGAGTAACTGTACCTCAGGCGTCTCGCCTGCCCGCCGTTGGGATCGGTATCGATTTCTCGGCAACCCCGGTGTAGTTGCCGGTAGAATCTAAATTCCGTCGAATAAGCGCTGAGGCTGGTTCGTCGGAGTGGGAGCAACGGAACACTGAAAGAGGAGCTCGTGCTATGCAGAAATGGATCCAGAGCTTGTTTGTCGCGGGACTTGTTTTCGGAGTCGCTGGCCTTCCCAACACCGCCTGCGCCGCAGACAAAGAAATGAAAAAAGACGAAAAGAAGGAAGAGAAAAAAGACGAGAAGAAAAAAGACCCCAAAGACATGACCACCGACGAGCTCGAAGCCGCCGGCCTCTGCCCCATTTCCCGAAAAGCGTCCAAGCCGGTTTATCACGCCGACTACAAAGACAAGGAATACCATTTCTGCTCGCGCGACTGCCAGAAGGCCTTCAAGGCCGATCCGGCAAAGTACTTCGCGAAAAAATAATCCCACAGCGTTTTTGTTTTCTGCCCTATTCCGCACATCTGCCCGCGATGGTGGGGCAGACATTCCTGTCTGCCGGGGACGCGCAGCAACTCCTCATTTTTCCGCGCTCTACACGCGTCTCCGGGTTATCCATCCTTAGGACTTTTAATTGGAGAAAATCATGCGATCCTGGATCTGTCTGCCGTTGCTCTGCGTTCTGGCCCTGCTCGGCTCTGTTGCCGTCCACGCTGGAGATGCTGCGCCGGCGCCCGAGAAAAAATACAGGCTGCTCTACATTTCACAGTCACGCGGGTTTGAACACGGAGCGGTCAAGCGCAAAGCGCCCGGGGTTCTCGCGCCGTCCGAAGTCGCCCTCACCGCGATCGGCAAAGAATCCGGCCTCTTCGATGTCGAATGCTCGCAGGATATTTCGATCATCACGCCCGATAAACTCAAAGAACTTGACGCCATCATGTTCTACACCACCGGCGACTATAAGCCGGGCGATGCGAAGTCGCTCCCGATCACCGAGGAAAATTTCAATGCGATGATGGCGTGGCTTAAAAGCGGCAAGGCGTTCATCGGAACTCACAGCGCCACCGATACGTTGAAGAATTTCAAGCCCTACTATGAGCTGATCAATGGCTCATTCAGCGGCCACCCCTGGAATGCTGGCGACCTCTGCGCGTTCACCAATCACGAACCGACTCACCCCGCCGTGAAAATGTGGGAACCCGAGTTCCAGTTCAAGGACGAAATTTACCAGTACAAAAATTTCGACCCGAAGGCTGTCCGCGTTCTGATCAGCCTCAATATGGAGAAGTGCAAAATCAAGATGCCCTGGCACGTGCCGGTTTCGTGGGTCCGCGACGTGGGCGATGGCCGCATGTTTTACACCAATCTGGGCCACAACGAAGGCACCTGGACGAACGCCACGTTTCAGCAGCATCTGCTCATGGGAATCCGCTGGGCGTTGAAACTCGAGAACGGTTCGTCCACGCCCAATCCTGAACTGCACGCCGCCGAAGAAGTCAAAGCGGCCAGCGCGACCCTCACCGGCGCCAAGCCCATGATCACCGACGCGGCCACCGCCGCCGGCGCAAGCCCCGATGAGGCCTTCGCCGCCCTGGAAAAACTGGCCAAAGAAAACATCGACGCCTTCAAGAAAGCATACAGCAGCATCGACGGTGCCCGTGGAGAAAAGGACGCCGTCAAAAAGAAAGACCGCCAGACGAAAGCGATCAATGAATTGCTAAAGAAATAAAGCGGACTAAGACATAATTCATAATCCATAAACAGCAACGGCGCCTGCATTGGCGCCGTTTTTTTTCGCCCATCGTGAGGTCGCCCGACAGACATTAGTTCTTCTAATTCAAATGCTTCTCCGCGGCTCGATTCGCCGCCTCGCACACAAAACTCACGTCGCTCTCGCTCATTGCCGGATACAGCGGCAGCGTCACAATCGTCTGTGTCACGCGCGTCGTTGCCGGCAGGTCCAGCTTTGTCCCCGCCAGCATCTCCGCGTAATACGGCTGCGTGTGAACGGGGGGATCGAAATGCACCGTCGCGCCAATGCCCTGCCCGCGCAGTTCGGCCAGGAACGCCGTGCGGTCCACATCCTGCAGTTTCATCGTGTACATCTGATAAACGTGCCGACGGCCTGGGGCTTCGACGGGCAGATCGAAATGATCCTTGCTCAATAGCGAGTTGTACTGCGCCGCGTGCTTGCGCCGGGCCTCGTTCATGCGATCCAATTTTTTCATCTGCACCGTACCAAGCGCCGCCAGCACATTGCTCATGCGGAAATTAAATCCCGCGTACGTCGCCGCGCGCAGCCACGGCTTCTCTTTTTTCTCCCGCGCCCACGTGGAAGAGGCCACGCCGTGTCCGGCGATCGCGCGCGCTTTATCCGCCAGCGCGCCGTCGGTCGTCGTGAGCATCCCGCCTTCGCCGGTCGCGAGATTCTTGGTCGGATAAAACGACCAGCAGCCCATCCCCCACGATCCCGTCTGCTGGCCATCGAACGTCGCACCGATCGCCTCGGCCGAATCTTCAATGATCTTCAGATTGTGCCTCCGCGCGATCGCCGCAAGGCGTCCCATATCCGCAGCCTGTCCGCCAAAATGCACCGGCATGATCGCTTCCGTGCGCGGCGTGATCAGCGCTTCAACATGAGCCGGATCGATGCAGCACGTGGCGTAATCGATGTCGGCGAAAACGCAGCGCGCGCCGCCCGTCACGACGGCGTTGGCGCTCGCGACGAATGTAAAGCTCGGAAGGATTATTTCGCCTTTGATGCCGCTGGCGTGTACCGCTAGAAACAGCGCCGAGGCGCACGAATTGAGCGACACCGCGTGCGGCACGCCGAGGTATTCCGCGAACGCTTTTTCGAATTCGTGATTCATCGGGCCGTGCGCCAGCCAGCCGGATTTAATCACGCTGGCGACGGCCTCAATTTCCTCGTCGCCCATGTCGGGAATGCAAAGCGGAATGTTGCGTTTTTCCGGGCCGGCAGTTTCCAAGCGGTCGTCTCCAAAGGTGGCGCTCCATTTTAAGATGGGATAAGCCAGTTTCCACTACAGTGCTCGAAACACGGCGTCAAAAGTAACCGCGCTTAAAATTTCATTAAATTTATACGGAATATTTTTTATTCCCGCGTTGGAAATTCACGCCCGAGAAGACCGTCATATTTAGGATTTTATTAGCAAAGCACTTGTCAATAATCCTCGTTCAAAATTTTGCCAGCTCCCGTTTCATCGAATATTATATAAACAGGAGGCACGTGGATTATGTCGTTGGCACCCATTCATCGATACATTGGCAGAATTATTCACCTGATGCGCAAGGAAAAGGGGATGCGTCAGTCCGAGCTGGCACTTCTAACCGGATTGAAGCAGCCAAATCTATCGCGTATAGAGAACGGTCTGGTTTCTCCGCGCCAAGGAACTCTGGAAAAAATCGCCAAGGCGCTTGGCGTCGAAGTTCAGGTTTTCTATAGCGAAAGCAAAGTTCAGGAAGTCGAGCGTAAATGGGCCGCGTCACTGGGGCCCAAGCATGCCGCCTTAATGCTGGCGGGGAAATTGACCCCCGTGGCATTGATTGATACAGCCGCCGGTTATCCATCACAATTGAATTCGACCGGTGAACCGCAGGGCCCGCTGGAGGTCATGCTTCAGTTGCCGCCCTTCGAAAACGACCCTGAAGGCAGTCAGCGTTTTGCCGTGCGTGTGCACGGTGACTCGATGGCCGGACACAACGGAGAGGGCTTCCGGACCGGGGAGATTGTAATCTTCTCGACCGGAACGGAAGTCAAATCGGGTGATTTCGCATTCGTGCTTCTGCGCGATTCAGGCGTGTTTCGCCGCGTGGAATTCCCCGACTCGGAAACCGTCCGGCTCATTGCGGCGAATCCGGCCCACGAGGCGGTCACGCTCCCACGCGCGGAAATTCTCCGCATGTGGAAGCTTGTCCGCCACTTGCGCGGATTCTAAAGAATGGGGCGACGTGCGAGAGTTCCTCGCACGTCGCCTTATCTCAGTTTCCATTTGGTGGCCGTGGATTTATCCCTTACGAAGCGAACATAGCCGCCTGCCTGATAGGTTTCGCCAACCAAATCCAAATCCATCGACAACGCCATATCAGCCCGCGCGAAGCTTGTTGATGAGAGCGGCATGCCCGACGGATTGGCGCCGTCCGCGGGAAGATTTCGCCACATCACGACGAACGAGCCACTCAGCCGGTTGTACACAAACTGCTGAATGCCCACTTTATTCTTCCCCGCATTGAACGAATACAGCTCGCCGTTCAGTTTCAGCGACGACACCGGAATGGCTTCGCTGTAGTTGCCAAAGGTGATCTGCCAGTCTCCCGTCGCCGCCGACGTGAACCCTTCTTTTCCGCCGAATCCCATGTTACCGGTCACCTGAAACGTATGCGTCTTGGGCGCGATCTTATCCTTCTCTTTGTCCTTGCCCGATTGCTTCGCCGCGCCGCCGAAAATCCGGAAATAGCCTGTGCCCGGGAAGCCCGTGTTGGCGAACTGATAGATCAACTTGCCTGTCTTTTCCGCCTTGGCCGTGTAGGCACCGGTCAGCGTTGAATTCAAAATAATGCCGCCAAAGTTGAGACGGAACGGAACCGTGATGCTGATGCCAGGCGCCGCGACGTTCTCATTTTTTACTCCCAGCGGCTCGAATGTCGCCTGGAGTTTGTCATTGAAAACCTGAATCGCAAAGAGGCCGCTGAACCGGTTGAGCCCCACCGTGACGAACGGGTTGACTCCCGCTTCCGACCCGTAGGCGCCGTTCGCCTGCAACGTAAATGGATAGGACTTGTCACCGATTTCCAGCCTGCCTTGCGTGCCGGTCAGCGCGAGGGGAATCACCGACGGATCGATGAATCCCAAGAGCCGGAAACTGTCCACTCCGCCGGGCGCAAAATTGAACGCCGCCGCAAAACCAGTCGCCACGATCTCCGTAGTCACGTTGGCGCTTACGGGGCCGAGCGTCCCGCCGACCACTTCCGGTGGCCCGCCGCCGCCGCCCACCTGATCGCCATCGACGACAATGCGCACGAAATCGCGCGTGTAAAGCCCGCCGCGAATCAGCGAAAGCACCGCAATGTACTCTCCCGACGCCGTGTACGTGTGGCTGGTGTTTCCGATGATGGCTGTCGCGCCATCGCCGAATTCCCAGAGCTGCTGATCGATGATGCCCGTTGAACCACTGTTGCCGACATTTACGAGCAGCGGTGAGCCGCCCACGATCGGCCCCGCGCGCGCCACCGTTTTGATATACGGACGAATTTCGTCGCCCTGCTGACCGCCGTCGAAAAATCGTCCGAACACGTTCAAGTTCTGCCCCGGCTGCACCCCGGAGCGGCGGCCGTCCAGCCAGACCACCAGGTACTGGCTTCCGATGGAACTCACCACGGCCCCGTTCAACACGCCCTGTGCTGCGTCGTCAAAAAGCGGCGTGTTGGGATCGCGGTCTATCGCCTCGTTCGTGACACGCTTGAACACCAGATGGAATGCCGTGTCGCTGACTTTGATGTTGCGGATAAAAAAGTATTCTTTGGCGGCGCTGTACGTGTTCGTCTCGCGGTCGTAAAGCTGAGCGGAGGGATTGAAAAACGCGCGCGGAAAACTGTCTTCCTCAAGCCCCGTCATTCCCTGCCCCACTTCCGCGAATGGCGTCGACGGCCGCACCAGCGTCCCGTCCAGGCGCAGACGCGATTTGAAAACCGACGAATCGATTTGCGCGCCGTGCGAACTGAGAATGGTATATTCCGTGCCATCGAACGCCGCGGCGATCGGGGCGCCAAAACCTTTGACACTGAAATCGCGGTGGAAAAGCAAGGTGCCCTCCGCCGGCTCGATGAACGCGTCATTTCCAGCGATGCGCGTGGCATAGCTGGCGTTGGGTTTTACGCCCACATCCTGCCACACCAACATCGATTCGCCGCCCGGCGTACCGACCAGGAACTCTAGCCTCTGCCCCGCCGTCAGCGGCAACGCGGAGACCGCCCCGGCGACGCCATTCACACTGAGGCGTGAAAAATAAATGCGGCTCTGAAGCCCATCCGACGCCGCGCTGTCCTGCCAGGCGACCACAAAGTCAATCCCGTTGAACGCGACCAGTGGCTCGTGATTGCTGCCGCGCGCGACCGTTCCGATGAGAATGTCCGCAGCCGCGATGCGACCCTCGGGCGTCACCAATGTTCCGCGAATGCCCGGGCTTGCCGCGCGCAAATCGGCCCAGACCACCAGGTAATTTTTTGTGACGGGGTCATACGCCACCGTGCCGCGCTGCGCCCGATTCTTGATGGGCACCGCGCCTGCGCCGCTGATGGGAAAATCGAGCGAGACGACGCCTTTGGAGGTCACCGTAGCGCCGCGAATACTCTGCGTTCCTCCCGTCGTCACATCGCGCCACGCCACGAGGTACTGCTGGTCCCCAGCCGACATCGCCAGACTATCCAGTGAAACGTCGGGCCCGATCTTGAAATCTGTTTCAGCCGAAGCGATCAAACACAGCGCCGCCAGCAGTAAAGCACATCCACGAACGAACATTAACGCTTCTCCAGGGACTATCGACAGACGGCATTATGCGCTGAACCTTCGCTAGAAGCTGTGTTTTGTCAAACCCTGGTTTTCACTTTCGGCATCAGCAAACGGGGGAACTCCTACTTTGGGCTGGCAACTTATCCGCCTCCGCGCTACTTTATGCGCAATGCCATGGTAGTGATATCTTACTAAAGGAGAGGTTACATGAAGCACGCCACATCCCTGACCCTCGCGATTTGCTGTTTCATCTTTCTCAGCGGCTGGGGCCACACTAGCCGGCAGTATCTCGCCTCGCACGAGCAATTGGTCGATGCGGTGATGGAAGCGATTGCCGTCGAGGCCTACGTTAAGTCCGGCGATATTGCGCAGAGCGACGAGAGCGATAAGAAAGGCCGAGTGACGCTGCTGAAAGCGGCGTACAACACCTATTCCAAGATCGAAGTCCGCATCGACAGCCGCGACTGTTCGACACCCCGTCTGCGCGTCAAAATCACCACCGACGAAATCCTGTTCACGCGCCACAAAGAATGGGAGCAGCGCATTCACGAACGGGTGCTCATGCGCCTGCGCAACCGCCAGCACGGCATGGAATCCAAACCGTCCTCACTACCCAAGCCTGTCGGCGTTGTGGTTCCCCCGCCGTCCACCTTGCCAGCACCCGCGACCACTCCGCCAACGAACCCGTTGCCGTTAAAAAATCCCTAGTGTGGCTAATATAACGCATAAATCAGCTCAGCATTCTCAGCCGTTTATGCATCACGCATTTGCCTTTTACGTCACATTCTTCAGCCTGCTGATATCAATCTGCACCGGTGGTTCCGGATTCAGCTTGCGTTGGATCAGCGTGAGTCCAGCCAGCATTAACAGCAGCGTCGACGCGAGCAAAAAGCCGCGTCCGATCTCGCGCGCGCCAAACGTCATATCCGGCCAGCTCGCCACCAGCACGCCGCTGCTGAACATCAGCATCGACAAAAAGGGCCATGCGGGCCAGGGTTCAAGCGCCAGGAACGCGGACGCCGTGTAACCGGCAATGGCTCCGAGCACCACCGACACCATATGCAGCTTCAAGCGCCGCCCGGCCTCAAAGGTCGCGCTCAAAAAAAACAAATCCGTCCAGAGCGGACTAACCACCATGCCTTCAGCTGGCGGCGGCCACGACATACGCATCAGTGTGAGCGGGTGTCCCATGGGAACCGACTCGGCAATATGCAGCCCGCTCAGCCAGACATCGCCCACAATCGCACACAGCAGCATGCTCACCAGGTGCGAGCCGCTTCGAATGTCGCGCCCCAGCCAACTGCCCAGCAGCACCGCTGAGACCAGCGCCAGTTCGAACCGCGCCAGTTGCAGCGCACGCGCCGCGAGCAGCATCGTATTTCCAGCCGCGCTAAGGCTCCACGAACCCGCCGGCTGCGCATGCACGCCGCTGAAATTTTCAGGCCGCGCGAATTCCGGAAGCAGGCACACACTCAGGAGCAGGGCCGCGCCGCCTGTAAAAAATAGAGTCTTGCGGCTTGCGCGGGCGCCTTGAATAATCAGCGCGAAAAGCCCCGCCGCTAAAAAAACACTCAGCCGCGGAATGATGCGCAGTTCTTTCGAGCCCTGCATTTCGCCGGCAACCCATTTTGAAATCTGTTCCAGCCGCGGCTCCCCAACGGCCGTCAACAGCGCCGCGAGGCTCATCGCGATGATCAGCCGGCCCAGCCATTCCGCATACCGTACCGGCGGCGCTTCGCTCTCCGCTGTTTTCAGCGCTTCGGCCTGCGATGCTTTCTGTTCGAAGACGAGCGCCTGGGACGTCATGGCTGCTTCTTGTCCGGAGCCGGCGCTGGCACGAACTCGATGACTTCCTTCTTTCCAGCCCGCGGTGTGGCGAGCGTATCTGCAGCCGCTGGAATAACAGGCTTGGTGTACTCCTTCTCGCCGGATTTTTTCCACCAGGCCAGCACGGCCGCATCGTCCTTCAGACTCGTTCCCGCCAGCAGATTGATCGTCCGTTGCGCCGCCGTGTGGACGCCGGTGGACGATTCCGTATCCGCGCAAATGCGCACCATCGCGGGTATCGCTTTCATCGCGCGCATGCGCGACAGCGCCAGCATGCTCGTGCCGCGCACCGCGGGATTCGTATCCTTCTCCGCGAGCTCAATCAGCTTATCGATGGCGGACACATACATGCGCGTGTACATGCATTGCTTCGCGGCGATGATGCGGATTTCGTCGTCGGGATCCGAGAGCGCATGGACAAATAATTTTTCAGAACTGGCCCAGAAATTCGTCATGATCGTCATCTGCCCGATCGCTTTTCGTCGAATCTGGATATCCGGATCGGACGATGCGACCTTCTGCAGCACGGCTCCGGCCTCCGGAACCAATTCCAGCCCGAGCGCTTCAATCACGATCTGCCGCAAACCCGGATCGGCGCGCTCGGATTCAAGAATGGGCAGCAGCGGCCGGGCCGCGTCCGCAAGCTTGATGCGCGAGAGCGCCAGCGCCGTGTAATACGCCACATGCGGATTGCCCTTCGGCGCGGCCGCACCCGTTTTCACAGCCGCCACCTTTTCGTCTTTCTCCGTTTTTGGAGGCGCGACGAAACTAACTTTCAGAATTTCAGTCAGCACCGGCACCGACCGCTTTCCCAGACGCGACAGTTTCAACGCGGCATCCTGCGCGGCCACCTGATCGTAAATGCCATCCTTTGGCGGGCCTTTGAACAGGGTCAGATTGATCACCAGGTCGCGCACGACTTCGTCGTAATTCGCCGCCGCGGTCAATTCATTTTCCGGCGCCGTCTGGCCCGCCGCCGCGGGAAAAACCGAGCTCACCAGAAGGACAATCACCGCAACAACCGCTGCCGCCGGCGCGTCAATGTCTCCAGCCGTTCCCGTTATGGCTTTTTGCAGTCGCATTCCGGCGATTCCTTTTATACTTCCCCGAACTATACCGCGGGCAATCCCTATAAAAAGGGGGGAAAACGCGCGGTACTCAGCCGTACCAAAAGAGGAACTTTGATGGATTATTCTCCAAGTGGTGAAGACTTTCGGCAAGCGCGCGAACGTTTGAAAAGCTGCATCAATCACACGCCGCTGCTGCGCGCCGAAGTGCTCGAGCGCGACGGCAGGCGCGTTTACATCAAGACTGAAAATCTTCAACGCACCGGATCCTTCAAAGCCCGCGGCGCGTTCAACGCGCTGGCCTCGCTGCCCATCGAAGCCCGGCAGCGTGGCGTCATCGCGTTCAGTTCCGGCAATCACGGCGCGGCCATTGCCTTCGCCGCGCAGGAACTGGGCATGCAGGAATGTGGCCAAGGATATCCCTGCACGGTCGTCATGCCCGAGCGCGCCAATCCGGTGAAAGTCGCGCGCATCAAAAGTTACGGCGCCGAAGTCATCTATTCCGGCTCGTCGGTGGAAGACCGCCAGAAAAAAGCCGAGGACCTCTCTCAAGCGGATGGCCGCACCGTCATCCCCAGCTACGACGACAGCCGCATCATCGTCGGCCAGGGTACTCTCGCCGGCGAAATGATGGACCAGTGGATGGGCCTGCCCTCGCGCACGCGCCGCCTCTATCTGTTTGCCGGTCCTGTCGGCGGCGGCGGACTGATGGCCGGTGTCTCGTCCGGCTTGCGCGCGCGCGGTTTCGGCGGCCGCATCGTGGGCATCGAACCGGAAGACGCCAACGACACGCAGCAGTCTCTGGCCGCCGGCCAGCGCGTCAGCATTCAGTGCCCGATGACCCTCTGCGATGGTCTGCGTTCCACCACGCCCGGCGCGCTGACATTCCCGATCCTTAAAAAGTGCCTTGAAGGAATCGTTACGGTCAGCGACGAGGAAGTTCTCGCGGCCGTCACCTGGCTTTTAAATGAGATGAAGCTGCTCGTCGAACCGTCGGGCGCCGTGGCCGTGGCCGCATGGATGAATGGAAAACTCAATCATCCCGAGCACGATTCGGAATCTCCTGAATTCGCCGGAGACGTGGTGTTGATCGTCAGCGGCGGCAACGTCGACCCCAAACTGGCGCTGAGCTGGCTCAAGTAATCGTACCGCAGGCGTCCAGCCTGCCCACCGCTGGGCTCGACTCTGGTTGCCATTGCTGTTGCCGTCACTTAGCCCAAAGGGCTAAAATATGACAGCCAGAGGCAACGCCCCTGGGACATTGGCGCGTTGAAACAAAGCCCTGAAGGGGCGGCATTGACCTTACTTCTCCAAAAACTCCCGCACCTTCGGCGCGATGCGTTCGTGCGCGTCTTCGAGAACGTAATGGGCGGCGTCGTCGTACGTGACAACTTCGGCGGCGGGAAACTTTGCCCGCCACGTTTTCAAAAAGCTCTCGTTGAAACACCAATCTTTCATGCCCCAGCAAATCAACATCGGCGTCTTCTCGAATTGTGGCAATCCGGCCTCGATCGCTTTCATCACCGGCCACGCGGTTTCGTTCGGCAGCATCGGGATGTCCTGCACAAAACGCAGCGTGGCAATGCGGTTGGCCCAGCTATCGTACGGCGCGAGAAATCCCGCTTTCACCTGCGGCGTCATGCGCTCACGGTGCGCGACGGCCATGGTCAGCGCCGCGCGCGCGAAGCCGTTCAAGCCGCGCACGGCGATGTCGCCGAAGACCGGAATGCGGCAGACCGCGATGCGCAACGGAATGCGCGTCGATAGAAACGCGGCTGTGTTCAGCACAACAATTTTTTTGATGCGCTCCGGTTTGCGAACCGCCGCGCCCATGCCAATCGCGCCGCCCCAGTCGTGCAGCACCAACGTCACATCGGTGAGTTCCAATCGGTCGAACAGGCTCTCCAGATTGTCGATGTGCTGCGCGAGCGTGTACGGGTAATCCTGCGGTTTGTCGCTCAGGCCGCAGCCCATGTGATCGGGAACGATGCAGCGGTATTGGTCGCGCAACGCCAGCACGAGATTGCGAAAATAAAAACTCCAGCTGGGATTGCCGTGCACCATCACCACCGCTTTTCCGGGCGTGCGCGGGCCTTCATCCAGATAATGATAGCGCAGTGCGCCGTGGCTGAACGTGATGGCATGGGAGGCAAACGGGTACAGATCGCGGAACGCGGAAAGGTTCACTCAAATTTCCTCAGTCGGTGGAAAACAGAAGGCTATCGGGGTCGGGGCTCAGGGTCCAGGAAAAGCGATGACTGCAACCTTCACTTGAAAGATGACGCGGCGTCCTCTTAACTCTAGCGAATGACCGAACGAGGCTCTCCTTTATTAAGCGTGCATCCGCGGTTGCGTTCTACCGTCGCAACCATGCTTCTGCTACTGCTCGCCGGATACCTGATTTTCAACCGGCCCTTCGCGCACCTGGGTGCTCCACCGATTTACGCCGGTGAAATGATTCTCGCGCTGTGCCTGCTGACGTCGCTGGAACGTTTTGGCTCAGCCTTCATCGAGCCGCTGCGGCGCTCGTGGACGTTTCGTCTGATCGCGGCGTTCATGCTTTACTGCGTGCTGCGCGGCGTCATCGACTTTTTTTCCAATGGATTTGTGGCGCTGCGGGACAGTGTCCTCGGCGGCTATGCCATCCTGGCGTTTCTCGCGCCCGCGGTGCTGTGCCGCCATGCTCCGGATTTAGAGACGGAGACCGGTCGGGCGAGCATCGATGAAATGCCGTCGATCGTCACGCGAATGCTGCTCCCCGCGACCCTCGCGGCGGCATTCTGGGCCGCCTGCGTTCAGTACGGCTGGGTGGTGAACAAATGGACCGAAACCAAAATAGACTTCATGGCGATGGCCGCGACCGTCGCGGCCTGGGTCTGGTTTACCACTGCGCTAAAGGTAAATTCGCGCGAACAGGAAAAGACGAATTCCCGCGTTGCCGACACGCCATGGCTGAGCAGCGAACGTGGAATCGCCTGCCTCGCCGCCGCCGCGATCTCCTTTTTAAGCGCGCTGCTGGTGCGGGAGCTGCCCACGCGCGCCATGTATTTAACGGTGGTTCCATTGACTTTCGTAGTTGTCGCCGCGTGGGCCTGCACGACGCAGCGTCTGAAACTTTTTTCTGCCGTGGCCGGTGTGGGTGTGCTGGCTGGCAGCGCCCTGGTGATCGCTCCGATGGGTCGGAGCTTCTCCAGGTTTAATACCGATTACGCGCTCAATCAAAATGTGGATCGGTCGCTCGCCGACATCGAAGCCGCCGTGGTGGCATCGGGCGAGCGCTTTGAAAAGCTCGTGTTGAAGGCGGGCACTGGCGCTGGAACTAAAAAGGCGCATCGGGAACGCTTCAATGCGCTCTTTTCGCCCGACGAGAAAAATTTCCAGACCAGTGAAGGCAAGATGGCCGCGCACGCGATTCAATGGCGCGCCATTTTTTGGCTGCGCTGCCTGAACTACACCTTGCAGCGCGCGCCGCTGACCGGCGTGGGATTCGGAAACAATCTGACCAACCTGCTGCGTGATACGCCGGCGTGGCCGATGTACATCGACAGCATGCGCGTGGATCCGCCGAACCGCAGTCCGCACTCGGTTCACATCACGGTTTTATCGCGGCTGGGCATTCCCGGGTTTCTGCTCTGGTCGGCCATACTGGCGACTGTTTTTTACAGCGGCCTGCGCGCCTGCTGGTATCACCGGCGCTGCCTGACGGCGCACGGCGACGGCCCGCGCGCGCTCGCGCGAAGAGGGTCTCACCGCACGCGGTATTTCGATGGCTTGACGATCCTAGGCGTGTGGGTGATTGTCGTCTGGGCCGGCTCGTTCGGCGTGATTCTGGAAGGCCCCATGGGCGGCATGTGGTTCTGGTCGCTGACGGGAATTCTGGCCTGGGTTGCACCCAAGTAGACGGGGCTTCAGCCCCATTGCCGTTACAGCGCCTTCACTTTCATGTTGCGAAATTCCACCTTCATGTCTTTCACGCCCGGATGAATTTGCAGGCCGATGGGGCCGGGTTCAGTGTAGCCCGGCAGAGCGGCATCGACAACCGATTCGCCGTTCAGCCAGATTTTATAGTGGTCGCCTTTGGCTTCGAATTTGATTTTAACCCATTCGCCCACTTTCAGAATTTTCGCGACATCGGCCTTGATCACATAGCCGCCTTGGGGCACATAAATGGAACAGGTCATGTCCTTTTTCAGCGAGCGCGACACGCCGATCTGGCACTGCACTTTTCCCGCTTTACGCAGAAAAATGCCGCTGTCCACATCGCCGCTCCAACGCACGTCGGTTTCAACGACCACGTCGGAATAGTGTTTTTCCGTCTCCAGCGTGTGGCCTTTCAATTTTTCGTCCTGCTTGCCGAGGAGCACGCCGCCCTCAGCCGCTGACCACCAGAGATTTTCCGCGGGCACTTTCCAGCCAGATAAATCGGTGCCGTTGAAAAGCGGTGTGAAGCCATCGTCTTCTCCGGCCAGAAGCGCCGTGCCGCCGGTGGCCAGGATGATACAGGCAAGAGTGCGCAAAAGGGGCATGGTGGCCTTTCTAAAAAGGGTTCCGCTACTGTATACACCGGACGGCCGCTCCATTAAGATGGATCGCCATGGCACTTTATTATATTCTTGGTTTCACTTTCGTTTCAGGCGTGGTGATTTTCTGTTACCGCGTCTGGGAACAGGACGAATCCATCCGGCTCCTGATGAACTGGGCGTCCGGCAATCAGTACACCATCCTCGACGCTCTTTCGCGCCGCTGGGCGGACCGGCCCGCGCACGTTCCCTCGTCCATGTTGCAGATGGTTTTCCGCGTGAAGATCCAGGAAGCGGGCGGCCGTGAGCGCGACGGGTGGGTGCGCGTCGGCAGCTACTTTGGCGGATTGATTTCAAAACGCATTGACGTGTTCTGGGATTAGACTGTTAATAGGAAGTCTTGGAGTCTGAGAGTCTGAGAGTCTGAGAGTCTGAGAGTCTGGGAGTCCTGGAGTCCGTGACGCCCAGACTCCAAGACTCTTTATGAAGGAGATCGAAAAAATGGCGGATCGCGTGGAAGACCGGTTGAAGGGCATGATTGTTGAGCGCCTGATGCTGAAGGCTCAGCCGGAAGAGATCGGCGACGAAGACGATTTGATCAAGAAGTGGAACGTCGAGTCGGTGCAGTTGATGGAGATCGTGATCGGCCTTGAGGAACTTTTCGGCATCCAGCTCGGCGACGACGAATTCTCAATCAAGAAATTCCGCACCGTTAAGAATATAGCAGAAGTCGTGCGCGCGAAAAAGCCGGACGCCTAACGGCTGTCCGTTGTCAGTGGCACGCGAAGGATGAGATGCTTTGAAAGTGCCTGAAACATCGGCTACTCCAATGGACCATTGACCACCGACAACGAACCATTAAAAATGACCACGAACCCACAGTTAGGTTACATCAAGGCGCTCGACGGCTCTCCGCTTTACGCGGCTTATCATCCAGCGGCGGAAATCAAAAACGCCGCGAGCCGCTTGTTTCCCGTCGTCATCGCGCCGCCGCTTTTTGAAGAACGCAAGGGCGGCTACGCGCCGCTGCGGCGGCTGGCGCTGAAACTGGCTGCGGCGGGGCACGCGGTGATGCGCTTCGATTACCGCGGCAGCGGTGAATCGGGCGGCAATCCGGCGCAGCGGCGCTGGCAACATCTGGCGGAAGACATCGCGGTCGTGCGGAAAACGCTGGCGCGGCTGAGCGGCAAGCGCGACAGCGTGCTTGTGGGATTGCGCTTGGGCGGGACGCTGGCGCTGCAGGAGACCCTTCGCGCGGGCGGCGAGGGCGTGGTGGCGCTTGCGCCGATCGTGAAGGGCGCCGGACAGGTGCGGCTGTGGACGATGCGTTCGAAGATTAGAGCGGAATTGACGACGGCGAATGCCTCGGAGAACGGACCGCGAACGGATACGGGCAGGCAGGATGCCCGCGGCATATTGGATTTCGACGGCTACGATGTTCATCCCACGTTTTTTGAGGACGTCGCGAAGATCGATCTCGCCCAAAATCTGGCGCGGCTATCGTGCTCGGGTTTACTGATGCAGCTGTCGCATCGCGCGGAGGCGGCTCCTGAAATGGAGCAATTGGTCAGTGTGCTGGGTTCGCGAACGACGCTGAAATGCGTGCGCATGGAGCCGTTTTGGGATAAACTGGATGATGTCGACACAGCGCCGCTTGACGCTGAGGTACTCGAAGCAGTGGCCGCTTTTTAATTTCATCGCGCCGAAAGAGCCAACGCATGGACAACATCGTCAGCCTGCCTCAGCCGCACCATGAGCTCGATCAATTTTTGAATCTTCAGGTCGTCGTCGATACCGATACCTCCTATGTTTTCATCGGCCGGCTGGAGAAGATCGGGCGCGATTACCTGACGCTTGAAACCGTGGACGTTCACGACGTCGCCGACAGCAAGAGCACCAAGGAACATTACACGCACGAAACGAAGAAACTCGGGCCGCGGCACAACCGCAACATGACGCTCGTGCGCCTCGCGCGCGTGGTCTCAATAACAAAGCTGGATGATGTGATCACCTTTTAGACGGCGATGCCGGAGAGGATTTTAATGCGCCTTGCGCTCGTGCTGTGTCTGCTCACTTCTCTTTGCGGTGTTTTCGCGGAAGAAAAAGCAGTGCCGCAGCCGCTGGTCATCCGCTCCAAAAAAGAATGGGGCGCGAGCAAAGAAGACGTCGAGAAAATTTTGTATTCGAGCGCCAACGAACTCTGGCGCTTTTTCCCCGGACGAAAGATGGCGCCGATCAACGTTGAACCTAAGGGCGGCCCGATCACGCTCTATCAGCGCGGGCCCAAAGGTGAGATCCAGATCAGGCTCGAAACGGGCGGAACGTTGTGGGCGCAATACGCCTTTCAGTTTGCTCACGAAATGGGCCACGTCGTCTGCGGCTACGACGAGGACGCGCATAAAAACAGATGGTTCGAAGAATCGCTTTGCGAATTGGCATCTTTGTTTGTTTTGCGGCGCATGGCCGTGTCCTGGCAGACGGAGCCGCCGTATCCCAACTGGAAAAGTTACTCGGCAAGTCTGACGCAGTACGCTCAGGAACGCACCCAGCCCGCGGCTCTTCCGGAGGGAAAAACGCTCGCGGGATGGTTCGCGGATAACGCGACGGTGCTGGCGGCGAACGCCACAGATCGCCCCCGCAACACGGTCGTGGCCACGGCACTGCTGCCGCTCTTCGAAGCCGTTCCAGAACGCTGGGAGGCCGTGACGTGGCTCAATGTGGAAAAGCTGACTCCGCTGCATACGTTCGACGATTATTTATCGGCTTGGCAGCGCCACGCGCCGGAGAAACACCGCGAGTTCATCGGCACGATCGCGAAAGAGTTCGGCATCACACTCGACGCGCGGGCTCGATGACGGGAAACAGCGGCTTGCCGCGAATTTGCAAACGCGTATTCTTGAAAATTCGTTTGTTCTTCACAGCCTCCCTGTTGCAGCGAGCCGAACGGCATTCATGCCATTGATTCACGTCAAAAATCTGGTTAAAGAATACAAGACGTACGACCGCCGCGAGGGAGTCAGCGGCGCGGTGCTCGACCTGTTTTTCCGCGATTACAAAATCCTGCGCGCCGTCGATGACGTCTCGTTTGATATCGAGCGCGGGGAGATGGTCGGATACATCGGCGCGAATGGCGCGGGGAAATCGACGACGATCAAGATCCTGTGCGGCATTCTGTTTCCCACGTCCGGTGAAATCACGGTCGATGGCCGCTCTCCTTTTAAGGACCGCGAGGCGCACGTTCGCAATATCGGCGCGGTCTTCGGGCAGCGTTCGCAGCTCTGGTGGGATTTGGCCGCCGGCGAATCGCTTCATTTGCTCGGCAAAATTTACGGACTGACCGACGCGCAGTACGCCAAGCGCATGGAAGAGTTTGAACAGGTTTTGAAGGTGAAGGATTTTTTGAAAACGCCGGCGCGCAAATTGTCGCTCGGGCAGAAAATGCGCTGCGAACTGGCGGCCTCGCTGATTCACAATCCGCAAATCATTTTTCTCGACGAACCGACCATCGGACTCGACGTGACGGTGAAGCAATCCATCCGCGAATTCGTGAAACGCATCAATAAAGAACGCGGCGTCACCGTCATTCTGACCACGCACGACCTGCGCGATATTGAAGAGTTGTGTTCGCGCGTGCTGATTATCGACAAGGGCAAAAAGGTGTTCGACGGGTCGCTGGAAGCGTTGCGCATGAAGGCCGCCGATTCGGCGCAGCTCACCTTTGCGATGATGCACCCGCTCGAAAAAGAATGGCAGCCCAATGGCCTGCCCGCCAACGGCGTGATCTGGAAAGCCAATGGCGCCTCGCTCACCGCGATCCTCGGCCGGCAGGCGCCGCCGCGCACGGAGGTGATCCGCGCGGTGCTGGACCGCTATGGGCAGGACGTGCAGGACATCGGCATCGCCGAACCGCAGATCGAACACGTCATTCAGCAGATTTACGCGGCAGGCGCATCATGAGTCAGAGCGTAGCCGAGCCCTCGCCACTGTTGCGGCGCGCGGCGCTGATCTATGCATTCGCCAATTCCAGCTTCCTCATCATGCTGATGCATCGCGTGCGCTATGTTATCGGCGTGGCCAATTATTTTGTGTACGTCACGGTGAGTTATTACCTGTGGGACGCGCTGTACGCGGCGAATCCGGAAGCGGTGACGGCTGGCTGGTCACTGGCACAAATGCAGACCTATGTGTGCGTCAACTGGGTGGCGCGCAGCGCGTATTTTTCAAATTCCGACAACATTCTCGCGGCACGCATCAATAAGGGCGAGATCACGTCGGACCTGCTCAGGCCCACCTCGCTGTTCATTCAATTTTACGGATCGGCGCTGGGTGAGGTCGTTTTCCGAACGTTCTTCATGTCAACGCCGATTTTCATTCTGATCCTGTTGTTTTTCAACCTGCAGCCCCCGGCCAGTCCGCTGCATGTGTTTTACTTTCTGTACAGCGTCTTCCTCGCGTTTCATCTTTTCTTCGCGGTGAATTTTCTGACGGGGCTTTGCGCGGTGTTCACGGAGAAGTTGCAGGGATTTCTGTGGGCCAAATTCATGCTGCTGCAATTCCTGACCGGCGTGCTGCTCCCGCGCGAGTTTTTTCCCGAATCGGTGCGGATCATTTTTGATATTCTGCCATTCAAAGGCATCGCCTACACGCCCACGAGCATTTACATTGGCCGCTTTTCCATGGAAGAAATGTGGCGCGAGCTCTTCTTTCAAACGGTCTGGACCCTCATTCTACTGGCGATGTGCAACTGCATGTGGGAACGCGTGCGCCGCCGCCTCAGCGTGCTCGGCGGCTGAACAGCTTTTCACCACCAAGGCTCCAGGAACACCACGAAAAACGAAGTCGAATTCTCTCGCGGTCCTCTTCTTTGCTGTTCTTTGTGTTCTTGAAAGTCGTGGTGGTGAACGGTTGTGTTTGGCCGTTTCCGTTTTCGCGCCTGTTGACTGGCGGATTTGCCGATACCTATTACGCTCCACAGCTTCAACTTTAGCCGCGCCTTTTACGGAGATACGACCTTGCGATTTGGTCCGTTATTGATTTTTCAATGTGCCGTCGTGTCGTCGCTTTTCGCGGGAGAATCCGCCGTCACGCCGGATGCGGACGTGGCCCTGCGCGCGGATGCCATCGTCGTCGCGCGCGTGGGAAGTGTTTCGGCCGCGCCCCCAGAAACGGGTGGAGCGGCGTCGCTCTGGATCGAGCGCGTGCTGAAAGGAAAGTTACGCGGCGGCAGAGACATCATCTGGGTTTCGAGAAAAGACGTCTCCGCAGCTCAGCCTGACGGCAAACTGTGGCTTGTCTTCCTGACGCAAAACGGCGACGGTTCGTGGCGCGTTCAGAAGGGCAAGGAAGCACAGGCGGTCGAGAACATGCAGTCGCCCCAAATTGCCAGCGCGGCGAAAGCGGCCGGCTCGTACGGCGCCGCCGGGGAAGGCGAAGCGCCTTCCGCCGGCGAACTGGCGCTGTGGATTAAGAAAGCGGCCAAAGGCAGCCAAAAGGCCAAGCGCGACGCGAGCGCGAAATTGCTGGCTGCCGGCGATGCGGCCCGAAGCGAACTGTTGTCCGCGCTGTCCAGCGACGAAGAGGACGTGGCCGCCGTCGCGCGGACTTTACTGCCGCTTACGGGAGGCGGCCCGGCGGTGAACAAGCTTCGGCTGGCGCTGGAACCGGGGGTGTTGGAAGTGCAGTCCGGCGACATCCGCAACGTCGTTGTTCATTTTGCCAATCTCAGTGATGCAGACATGCGTTTTGTGCTCGGGCAATCGGCGTGGGGCGAGACCATCGAGGCAGCCACCTCCTACCGCGTCCGTGCGATGGTGGGCAAGACGGCCAGCGACGAAGCGCGCGATGCGGCGCCCGTGCTTCCCGCCACTCTGCCCAAAGATTACGGCAAGCCGCGCACGGAAGGTTCGGCGTCGCTGCCCTTGATCCGCACGGCTCCCAATCTGGGAACGCTGCCGGTGGCGGTGCGAATCGAAATAGAAAAAGGAACGGTGGATGGAAAAGAAAATCGCCTGCTCAAACTCCCGCATGGCGTCATCCCGCTTCCAGGCCCCGGACGCTACGGCGTGCGCGTTCTGTTTGAATGTCCGGGCCCGCGGCCGGATCAACAGAAACTCATCGACGCCAATTACTGGGGCGGCGGCCGCTTGATCTCCAACGAGATTGTGCTCGTCGTCAAGTAGGGCGGAGATGTGCTAATTGGAGAGCGTCGAAAAACAACCCGAGTGCCAGCGATAACCTTTTTAGCACTATGAATTATAACGTGACTCCTTGTTGTGAAATTCCGGAGTAGTCGATAAACTACGAGCCGGAATCGAAGGATTGACATGGCCACCGGCAAGACCACACCGCGTGCGAAAGTACGGCTTCGTCTCGATAAGGGCACGCTGCTGCTCCGCCAATTTGGCGTGACAAGCATCATGTGTTCGATCGTGGATTTGAGTGAAGCCGGATGCCAGTGCCACTTTTCCATCGCCGACCTGGATGCGGAAACGGCCACGGCGTGGGCGGAGATTCTCAGTCCGGGCCGCGTGCTTTCGGTGGAATTGACCGAGCCGACGGAGCTGCGCAATTTGATCTTTCGCGAATCGCAAGTGCGCTGGTTGAAGACCACGCGCGGCGGCGACCTGGATTTTGGTTTGCAGTTCGGGGCTCTGGACAATTATCAGAAAGAGGTACTATCCACCGCGATGATGCAGTTCGCATCGGAGAAACTTCGCGCGCGCAAGGCGGCAGAGGCGCTCACGAAGACCCATGTCAAGCGGTCGCCCAGCGTCTCGGCGGAAGAGCCCACTCCGGTGCCGCGCGCTCGTCCGGTGCAGGTTGCCGAATCATCCTCGCGCAATGCAGTTCCGGTGGCGGCCACGCACACGCCCGCCGGCGGCACGCGCACAACGGGATCGTTTAACAAAACGAAAACGGAAGCGCGGCTGACCGCCACGCGATCTCGGCAGTCCTTTGACAGCGAGCCGCCGCCCGCGCCGGCTCCCGATCCCACGGGTATCGGAGAACGCCAGAAGCGCCAGAATCTAGTCGTCGCGGCGTTGTTCGAATTCTGCGACAGCAAGGGCGGGCAGTGGGAGAATGGGATTCACCAGGGCCGCACGATCGATTTAAATGAAGGCGGATTCAGGCTTGAAGGCCCGGCTCCTGATTGCTGCCCGCCAGAAGAACTGCTCAACCGCAATGGGCATACGATCGTGCTGATTAAAAGTTCGAGCAAAGATCTGCGGTGCCTGTGCCGCGTGAGAACGGCGATGCCCAGCACCAACATGCAGGGATTCTGGACGTACGGCGTGCAGATTATCGATATGTCTGATGACGACCGCAGAGGCCTGCGCGAGCTTTACATTCGCGCCGGATTCACTCAGATCATCAAGCGCCGCTAGTTCGTAAGCCGCAACTAAAGACATTCGATTTAGCTTGTACTTTTAGCTGGTGCCACTGGCCGCAGCCAGTGCCTTCGTTTTAGAATGAGTGTCACATCACTGGCTGCGGCCAGTGGCACCACTTCCCGCAAGCCGCGAATGGCCGTCTGCCTGAAAGTCCGAGTTTGTCAGGCCTGCTTGCCCAGCGAACGGAGCAGATCGTTGACGTAAATTCCCGACGAATGTCCGTCGCTGAAAACCAGATTCTGGCCGTACTGGCCGACGGGCCGGACTTCGATCACGCGGACATCGCGGGGCACATCGGCTTCGCGCAGGGTTTTCTCGCCGGTGATTTCGTTGCGGCAGGCAGCGCACGGACAGGCCATGCGCAGCGCAAACGCATCGTAGACCAGGATGCTGCCGTCGTCCCAAAACACCATCGGCGGCTGGCGGTCGTGCAGATGCATTTCCTTGGGCCGGTTGCGAACTTCGCCCTCTTTCATATTGAGGATCGAGAGCTGCGCGGCCATGTTGCGGACGATCACTTCGAATGCAATGGCGCCGGGGCTGGTGCGATCCAATGCCACCAGCGGCTTGCCCAGATCGCCGGCTTCCACCATGCGCGGATCGAGCGGAACGCTGCCTAAAAACGGCACGTTCATTTCGCGCGCGGCACGTTCGCCGCCGCCTTTGCGGAAGATATTATGAACGGTGCTGCAGTTGGGGCAGACGAAGCCCGACATGTTTTCGATGATCCCCAGGATCGGCACGTTGACCGTCTGGAACATCTTCAAACCTTTGCGCGCGATGCGCAGCGCCACGTCCTGCGGCGTCGTGACGATCACCGCTCCGTTGATCGTCGCGGACTGCGTGAGCGTCAATTGAACGTCACCGGTGCCGGGCGGAAGATCCATCAGCAGGTAATCGAGTTCGCCCCAGTCCACGGCGCCCAGGAACTGCTGCAGCATGCGGCTGGCGATGGGGCCGCGCCAAATCGTGGGCGCATCGTCGCCCACCAGCATGCCGACGGACATCACTTTGATGCCGTACGCCAGCGGCGGAATGGCCTGGCCCTGTTCGTTGGCGCGAGGCCGTTCGGTGATGCCCAGCATGCCGGGGATGCTCGGACCGTAAATATCGGCGTCGAGAATACCCACGCGGGCGCCGGTCGCGGAAAGTGCGAGCGCCAGATTGGTCGTCGCCGTCGATTTGCCCACGCCGCCTTTTCCAGAGGCGATGGCGATCACGTTTTTCACGCCTTTGAGCACATCGGAGCTGCCGATGGGCCGGCCGCGCGTCTGCGCGGTCATGGTGACGTTGACGGCCTCAACACCGGCGATGGCTTTGACAACATCGTGCGCCTGCTGCTTGAGCTGCTCTTTGACGGGACACGCGGGCGTGGTGAGCTCGATCTCAAAACCGATCGCGCCGCCGCAAATTTTCATGTTCTTGACGAAGCCCAGTGAAACGATGTCGCGGTTCAAATCGGGGTCGTTGACGGCACGCAGCGCATTCAAAACCTGGGACTCACTGATCGTTATAACGTCTGACATTTCGGACTGTCTCCGGGGATCTTTTTGATATGCAGTTTAGAGTTAGAAATGAGAAGTGCAAATTTCAATTGCGTTGCTGAACGGAACGGATCCAGACAAAAACTAGGCGTTGCAGAAATAAGTGGGCGCAGCTAACCCCTACCCCCTCCCACAAGGGACGGGGAACACAACAGCAATGGCCTAGCGCTTAGGGCGGCCTTTCAGGACCAGCGTGCCGCAGAGGAGGTCGTGCAGCGTGCGTTCGTTGGGATCGACGGCGCCGAGAATCCAGCCGGGAAGCAGCAGCCATTTCAATAGCGCGCGCAGAAGCGTACGGCCTGTGCCCAGCCTATTTCCGGCGACGGTGCGCGAGACGATCACGACTAATTTTTTGCCGAGGCTTCCGCCAAGCAGCAGATGAAAGAGCGCCTCGTTGGCGGCTCCGGCAAAGAGCAGCACGCCGATCAGCGCCTGAATCGAGAGCATGAATGAGGGCAATACCTCTTCCCGTGCCAGCACTACGACGACTCCACAGAGCAGCAGCGCGAGCGTTAAATCAATGAAGGCGGCTAGCGCGCGCGATGCTTTTCCCGCCAGAGGCCAGGCGCTGATGCGGCCATAGCTTTCACCGGCAGTATCGGCGCGGTGCGGGCGGAGGCGGTCGGCGGCGGTGTTCGCGGTGGTGCGGCTGACGCGCTGTACCACCGCGTAGTGGGAATCGTTCTCGTCTTCCGCGAGCGTCGGGATGGAGTCGCCGGTGGTGCTGGTCGGCGCAATATCCATCGGAAATCCGGCCAATGCGCGCAGCGGCGCGATAGGCGTGGTGTGCTCGTCTTCGGTGGTACGGTTCTCGAAAAGTTCGGATATACGGATCGGGCCTTTGGCAGCGGCCAGCGGGTCGGGCGCTAAAAAATCCGGAGACTTCGACGGGGCGGCCAGCGGGCCTTTGCCGGGTGAGGCTGAAATCAAAAAGGCCTTCTTGGACATCAGGTAGCCGGGCAGCTTGAGACGCCGTTCGCATTTAGGACAGCGGCCATAAGGCTGGTCGATGGAGGCCGGCGAACGCACGCGCTTGCCGCAGAAACAGGTGAGCCTCCAGTACTCTTTGCCGCTGGCGTCGCGCACCATTTCGCAATGCGGCGGCGTTTCCGGAATGCGGGGTGCGGACTCGGCGGGCTTTTTCGCCGTCGGGATGGGAACCATCGTGTTGCAACGTGAACAGAACGCTTCCGTGTTGTGCGCGGGATCGGCGATCTCCACCGTGTGCCCGCACGTACATGAAAAAGCAATCGGCATGCGTAAAGAGTCCCTGACAAGTCCCTTGGCGTGGGTCTCTGTGCCCGCGCGGATGGAGACCGGCGGCCACTGCGCCAAGAGTATAGGCCCACCTTCCGTTATTTCGCTACCTCTTCGTCGATTGAAGCGGTCACTTTGCGGCCACGAGCCGTCCAGATTTCTGGAACAAGCAGCACAGACGCCAGCACAATCATCGCCGCGCTGGCGAAGCTGACATCTTGAAAGGAATACCTGCTGATGGCCAGGAAACCTACATAGGGCGCCAGAACGCCGCGGAAACCCGTAAGAAACGCATGGACGGACATGTATTCCGCAACGCGCTCAGGCGGAGCCAGTTTGGTCACCCAGAGACTCCAGGCGACGTCGCCGCCGGCGTTGGCGATTCCAAAAATGATCGCACCCAAAATCATGCCCGGCATATCGCGCCCGGCGAAGAAGGCTACGGCACCGAGCGCAAAACCGATATTCAGCGTGATGCGCAAGGCGAAGAAGTTCATGCGGTCGAAGCGCCGGCCCCACCATTGGCTGAGCAGCAAGCGGGCAACGTTGGGAATAACGCCAGTGAGCAAGGCGATTTGATCGGCTTCGAACGGCTTGCCGTATCGTGAATTGGCCATGTATTCGACACGCAGTTGCACCATCATCAGATTGGCAAAGCCCATCAGCATCCACGAGATCAGCATCTGCCGGAATAAGGCATCGTCGCGAACATGGCGCAAGGCTTTGAATGGATTGACGCCTCCATCTTGGTGCAAAGGGCGTGAAGGACAACGCCAGAGACAGAAGGCGGAGAAGAAAAGAGCGGCGGAAAAGAGCGCCAGCAGCGCGGGGAATAATTTCAAATTATAATCGAGCAGCTCGCCGGCCAGATAGCTGAAGCCAATGGCTGCAGCAATGCGAATCATAAATGCGCCGGAGAAGAAGCGTCCGAGATGTTCCGGCGGGTAATTGTCCTGATACATTTGGGTGAGCAACGGAATGAATGACGCGGCGCAGGTCAGCGCCAGGAGGCTGCCTCCGATGAATACGGCTTGCTGGTGAAAGAGGGCGGCGGCGGCGAATCCAAGCGCGCCGATGGCGGACATCGTGGCGGCGACCTTGGCCACGCGCCAACCGCGCGAGGCGACCCAAAAGACGGTCAGAGGCGCCAGGATCATGCCGAAATTTCCGCCCGCGGCCAGAAGCGACTTGGCGCCGGTGCTGGCATCGTAATATTTTACGGCAATGTAGAGGAGGAAGGTGCTGGCAGCCGTTTCCAGAATGCCGCCGGAGATCGCGCGAAGGCGCTCATAGCGGAACGTGGTCTGTTCGGCCTGCAGTGCTGAAATCTGTTCGGCCAAGGGCTGCATTCATCCTCAATCGACGCAAGTGTAACAAAGACGAGGGATTCGCGAAAGGATGTGACGCGCGGCGAGAAAATATCGCAATTTCCCGGCACATGGTTTAACCTTTGCTTATCTTTTTTTAAAAAGCAATAGGAGCTTTAGCATGTCACGTACCGTCTTGATCATCGATTACCATTCTGACATAGCGGATGTACTCGCGCTGGCTCTATCGATGGAGCAATACACCGTTAAGGTGGCGCGCCGGAAGGACGAAGAAACGGGCTATCTCCGCAATGACCCAACTATTGGCTGCATTCTTTTGGATGGGCGATCCTCGGACCTTCTGGGGGACCAATTCATTCAGGAAGTGCGCCGCTTGCGCCCGGACATCCCGGTGATTGTGTTGACCGGCGACAAGTCCGTGAAGGGGCAGGTGCAGGAGACCGGCCTACGCTGCCTGACGTGCGATCCTTACGACATCAAGGAACTGGAGTCCGTGCTGGAAAGTTGCGGCAGTTGGAACGTCAGTTCGACACAAAATTAGTTTTCCCGCCATTTTATGAAGTAAAACGTAAGCTCATTCGACTTCCCTAAAGCAACGGAAGCGAAAGAGCGATGCGTCTTGTCATGACAACGCCACTCAAAATAAAAGCTAATACTGGAGATTACCAAGCGTCGATCTGTCTGAAGACAATGCACACGGTGTAGTTAAATTCAGGACATTCTCAGTATTGGGAAAAAACGATTCGCCTTTTGAAGGAGCTTTTCATGTCGCATAAAGATTTTTCCGCCGCCAGTTTGGTTCTCTGCGCGCTGTTCGTTGCCGCCTCAGTTCACGCCGGTCAGCCCAAGACGGGCGACGCCAAAAAGGGCAACGGCAAAGACATGAAGGAAAGCAAGGATAAGGATTCAAAGCTTGAGACCGTCGTCATCCCTGTTACCGGAATGATGTGCAACAACTGCGTCACCAACGTGCAGATGGCGTTCAAGAAAAGCACGGGCGTGACCGAGGCCAAGGCGGATGGCGTCAGCTCGGCGACGGTGACGTTTGACCCCAGCAAGATCACACTTGAAAAAATACTAGCCGAATTCAAAGTCAACAAGGCACCCCGTTTCGATGCGTACAAGCCAGGCGAAACGCCGGCCTATACCTACAGTGGCAAGGATGAAACCCTCGGCGGGCGTCTATCCGTGAAACCGGCTGATGCTGCCGGCGATGTGGTCTGCCGCATCTTCGCGAAACGCAATGGCGAAAAGAACGAACGCTTCTTCAATCTGCTGGCCACCGGCGACATGGCCAAGACTATTGACACCGTGCGCAAAGAAGGCCGCGAAGTCCGCGTCACCGGCATTGCGTCTGATGCCGGCATCAAGGTTTCCAAGATCGACTAATTTTCATTGCAACACGAACGATCAGAAAGGCAGCCTATCAAGGCTGCTTTTTTGTTGAATGCATTCGCGCCGCAGGAGAAGATTATGGCATGGATGGCACGCAGCCGGCTGCGCGATAAAGCATGAGAGCCAGAGGCTGTGTAAAGTTTCTGTTGACTCCGCCAGCCCTCTGGTGTATTAGTATGTAGACGTACGAAGGATTGACACATGAAACTCTACGGTTACTTTTACGCGTTCTTTACTTCTCCCTGGCAACAGCCACGGCTGAGGGAGACTGCGTAAACGGAAGTTCCAAACGTTGATGCTGACCCTGAAGCCCTGAGGATGACTCAGGGTTTTTTTTTATCTCACGCCAAGCCGCCAAGCCGCCACGATAAGAACGGCAACGGCAAAGGGCCACGAAGGTTAAACGAGTGAGTTTGTTCTTTGCGTCTTGGCGCCTTGGCGTGAGACAAAAAGAGAGAGGAATTCCAGATGTCCGAGCATGAAAAACTTGACGACCGGAATGTCACGGAGGTTACTCCCTTGATTGCCCCGCGTGCAGTGAAGGCCCAGTTTCCCATAACCGCTCAGGCCGAGAAGCTGGTTGTGAACACCCGCCACGCTATCCGCGACATCATCCACGGCCGGGATCTGCAGCGCCTGGTTGTCGTCATCGGACCGTGCTCCGTGCACGATCCCGAGGCCGCCTTCGACTACGCGCAGCGGCTCCGCAAGGTGATCGATAAAACGCGCGGTCAGCTCGTCATTGTCATGCGGACTTATTTTGAGAAGCCGCGCACGACCATTGGCTGGAAGGGGCTGATCAACGATCCGCACCTGGACGGAAGCTGCGACATCGTCACCGGATTAGAACGCGCCCGCGCCTTGCTGCTGCAGATCAACGACCTCGGCGTGCCCTGCGCCACGGAGATGCTCGACCCCGTCACGCCGCAATATATTTCCGATCTGGTCAGCTGGGTCGCCATCGGCGCGCGCACGACGGAGAGTCAGACGCACCGCGAAATGGCCAGCGGCCTTTCGATGCCGGTGGGTTTCAAAAACGGCACCGACGGCGGCATGCAGGTCGCGCTCAATGCCATGATCTCCGCGCGGCACCCGCACAGTTTCCTCGGCATTAACGGCGACGGCATTACTTCCGTGGTGAAAACGGTTGGCAATCCCGATCGCCACATCGTCCTGCGCGGCGGCGGTGGAAAGACCAATTTCAGCACGACCGACATTGAGAAGGCCGCGACTCTCGTAGCCGAAGAAGGCATCGTGCGGCCCGTCATGGTGGATTGCTCCCACGGCAACGCGAGCAAGGATCACACCAAGCAGGGCATCGTGTGCCGCGAAGTCGCGCGCCAGTTGCGTGAAGGCCAGCCGGCGATCATGGGCGTGATGCTCGAAAGCAATCTCAAGCCGGGCAATCAGTCCTGGAAAGAAGGCGCGAAGCTGGAATACGGGCTGTCGATCACCGACGCGTGTATCGGCTGGGATGAAACCGAAGCGCTGCTGCTCGATGTCTCCGAAGCGGTGAAGCACGGCGAGATGCAGAACGCGAAGTGAGAGGGATTAGGGGTCAGGGGTCAGGCTGCCGCAGGGTTTCACGGCCCAACAGGCCGTGTCGCGAAGAAATCACAGGACGGATATCTTTACTGTTTAGCTCGTACGAAATTCATTCAGCGTTTGTTCTGCGGCTCTTGTGCCTTCGGCACACGGCCCGATGGGCCGTGCCACCCACCGTAATGTGGACTTGAGGAATTGATGCTCGACCCTGAACCCGGCGAAGACGACATTCCGCAATCCGCCCTCCCCCCTCTGAACTCGGATACTCCGTTTGAATTGCCGGCGCTGCAGGAACTGGGCGAGCAGGCAAACTTTGAGCGCGTGTTTGCGCGCAAAGCGCCACTGGTCGTTGAGATCGGCTGCGGCGGCGGGCGCACGATCATGTCGCTGGCACTCGCGCATCCGGAGTGGAATTGTCTCGGGATTGAGCAGGCGGGCGAATATTACATGCTGATGCGGGAGCGCGCGGAACGGCGGCGCATTCCCAATTTCCGCTGCGGCCGCATCGACGCCGCGTACCTGATCAATCGATTTTTCCCGGACGCTTGCGTGGATCAGTACCACATTTATTTTCCCGATCCCTGGCCCAAGAAGCGCCATCGCAAACGGCGTTTGCTCAACGAGGGTTTCTGCGCGGACATCAAGCGCACACTGAAGCCCGGCTGCCCGCTCTATTTCGCCACCGATCACGCGGAATACTACACTGAGATTCTGCCGCGCCTGCGGACCGTTCTGGATGTAAAGGAACATCCCGAGCCCTGGGAAGACGCGCCGAATGGCCGCACGAATTTCGAAGTCAAATACATGAAAGCCGGACGGCCGATATACCGGCTGGTCGGCATGAAAGAATAGCAATTGCCTAGAAGTCAGGCGGAGCAGGCGGTTTCACCGAAGCGGACTCAAGTTTCAAGTCCTTGAATTCAAACGGAACACGTTCCTCTTTTACGCCGTCAAACAACGCGAGCAATATCTTGCCTTCGGCGGGAAAGGCGGACGCAAGCTCAAACTCAAAGCGGATCACGCCTCGATCACGGTGAACGGATTTTTCGCGCAAGCTCCATTGAATGCGCTCACCGTCTGCGTTCACCACGTCCATACTTCGAAGGCGCGCAAAATGTGCGAACGAAATGGAATGCTCGATAACCAGGAGCTTCTCGTTTTCAACGAGTACTTGCATGCTCATTGGCTTTAAATCCGGCAAATCAATAATCCGGCCGGCCCACTGGCTGGGGCGTACGTCCACGATTTTCAGCGCGGCGGCGTGTTTGACGACGACGTAACCTTTCACTCGCGCCAGTCCCTGAAGCGCGTTTTTAGGCGTGCCCAGATTCAGCAGCAGGCCGCGATCCTGAGTCCGGAATTTTGCAGGATCAGCGCGCGGGCTCTCCCAATCGTAAACGGGGCGTTCCTCCATAATGGTCTTCTGCCAGTCCTGTATGAGGCGCTCGCCTGTATCGGTCGTGACTTCTTCAATCACGTAACCGCCCGCTGCGAGCACGTCCATCCGGGTCGGGAAAACAAGATTCGCGTTCAACGCCAGGAAGTGGAACTGTGGCGTCTTCATATCGAAATCATAACGCCGTGCTGATTCCAGGAAGCGCGGCACGATTCTGAAGTTCGCCGGATTTTCTCCGGCTGGGACAGTTGCAGGAGTCGCGACTACCGGGGCCGGATTAGTCAGCGCGTTCGCCCACGCCTGCCAGTCCTCACCGTGATCCTGTTTTGTCAGCGTGCAGAGAGTCTGGCGGCACGAGAGGATTGCGAGTGTTCGTTGCGTACCTTTGGGCTGTGCAGCCGCAGCTTTCATGAAACCCGTAACTGCGTTCAGAATCTCAGCCTTGTCCAGGACACCGGCGAGCACTAACGCCGCCGCGGCCCGCAGCGCCAGCTCTCGGCCGGGATCCTTGTAAATTGGTGTGAGAATCTCGACGACGGACGCGTCGGCAATATTGGCAAAGAAGTGGAATCCTTGAATGATCTGGCACTGAAGTTCAAGCGCATCACTTTTCACCCGATGCAGCAGCGCCTGCTGCAACGCGGCCTTATCCTGAGGAGTCAGGCCCCAGTAGGCCGGGTCGCGAAGCGCATTGAATAACTTCGAAACGGCAGCCTTTCGAACATCCAAATTGTCGACCGCATCGACTGCGATAGCTTGAAAAGATGCCAGTGCATTCTTTCGCGCAGCCGCGGTTTTCAAGAAAACCAACTGCTGCATTGCGTCGTAGCGCTCGTCCGGAAAAAGAGCTTTGGCTCCCATGATTTTCAGAGCTGTTTTTTCAAGTGAATAACTTTTGGCGTTATCGCGCCACCATTTAAGCCAGCACTCGCGTTGCGGCTGTCCGGGTTCCCGCGCTGGTTGCCCATGGCTCATGCGAGCCAGCAAGCCGGCCGTTTTTTCAACTACCATCGGCGAGGGAGAACTCAATGCTTCAATGAGCCGCTCGAATTCGTTCTCACCGATGGCGAAGGCCGCGTACGTATCGTTCAGCACGGTCAGTGCGAGGAGTTGAGTCTGATCTTTTGCGACGGAAACGGCGTGCACCAGTGGCGCGGCAGCTTTTGCTGGATCCAGTTGACTCATGAGGACGAGGTCTAATTCAGGATCGAGAAGCTTTGCGGCGACGCTGGCGTCTTTTATCTCTGCGACTGCTTTCCAGAACGCAGTGGGAAGAACGTTTTCCATCTCGGGTGCTGCTTCGGTGCTCTGCAAGCACCGGCTTGCGCGCAGCGCGGCTTTCGCGCGCTCGGGGTCACTGGCACCACTCTCAAGCAGTTCGCAGAGTTTGCTTAACACTGGATGAGGATGTTGCGCAGCAACCAGATTGGCCACCGTTGGAATGAAACCGGGGGGGACCTTCCGGCAGGCATCCATGAGGCGCTTGGCATCAGTGAGCGATAGCTCGACCTCATGGCCCGCCATGACCTGCAGGGCTTCTTCGTATTTGACGTCTGGATTTTCAAGAGCCTTAAGAAAGGCGTCAACCGACGCCTCTCCCGCGCAGAGAACGGCCTGCAAAAGCACTACGGAAAGAGTGATGAGTGCTGAACGCATCCTGACGCCCTCGTCCTTCATAATAGATAGACGCGTGCCGCGCTCAGAACCGGCTGCTTATTTTACGATGGGCGGCGTCAACGGGCACGGCTCGCATTTCGCCACCTTGTATGTGCCGGTGATATTCATTGTACCCGCCGGCAAGGGGAAAGTTTTCGGGAAAAACGTGTACGCTATTGGATCTAAGAATAGGTTTGCCGCTTTCTGGCGCGCGTTCCCTGTTGCATCGACCAGACGACGGAAATCAGCCGCATTTCCGGCCATCGTTATCACCGCCAGACCGCCCTTGGGACAGGCGAAAAGATTTGTTGTCGTTACGACGACCTTATCCGGTTTGCCGTTCGCGCTGGCCGTATTTGTCAGAGTTGTATCTGAAAATGTTGAAGAAAAACTGATGACGTGAACGTTGACGATGTTTTTGGGAAGCGCGCAGAGGCCCTTGCTATCGCTCAATGTTGCGCTGAACCTTAATACTCCGCAGTTCAGTTCGCTCGAATTGATGGTTACCTCAGGCCCAGTGTACGTCTTGGTGTAACTATCCTCACCCGTGATGGTGATGGTGAAAACCTGATTTGTTCCATCACAGACGTGGTCTGGGTCGCTCAGCGTGCATTTTACCTTAATCTGCTCGTTTTTGTCCAGGCAGACGCAATCTGGAGTGCATGCGATAATAACGGTCGGCGCTTTTTTCTGTCCAGCGAATGCACTGACAGCGGCGAACAAAACGAGCCACGTTGCGTAACAGCGGTATTTTGCCATTTTTTTCTCCTCTTTATAGGATTAGTTCTTTACGAAAAACGTATATTATTGCACAAGTGCAATATGTCTAATTAAGAAGTCTATAACTTCCTGCGATTCTTCTGTTTGTTGTCGAAAAACCTCACCCCACCAAAGGTTCGCCGTACGGCAGCGGCGAAGGCATTTCTGCGAATTCGGCGCTGGCTTTGTAGAGGCGGTCGAAATTTTTGTTCACGTCGCCGGAAAGACAATCGGTCACGTCGCCGAGCAGGTCCGGATACTTATCGCCGAGTTTTCGGAAGCTGAAATCCAGATCGTAAAACGCGTAGACCAGCGAGCGCATGTTTTCGATGCCCTCAATCATCGTCTTCGCGTATCCCGTGAACCGTTTCGCCGTGTAGTCTTTGGCAACCAGCGCGTCATGCACCAGATCGCCGGACAGAATGCCGCTCTTCAGGGCCAGCATCACGCCGGATGAGAAGACCGGATCGAGAAATCCGTAGGCATCGCCGACGAGGACCAAACCGTCCATCGCGCAATGCTTGGATCGGAACGAGTATTCGCCCGTAATGAAATACTGGCCGGTCTGCTGCCCGACGGCCAGATGGTCTTTGATCCACTGATTCTGTTCAACTTCGCGGTTGAAAATGCCTTTCGGCTCGCGGACGTTTTCGCGCGTCAGGTAATCGCCATCGGCGACGACACCGACGCTGATCATATCGTTGTGCTGCGGGATGTACCAGAACCAGCCTTTGCCCTGAACGTACGCAACGGTGGTCGCGCCCGCGTCGATGCCCGGATCGCGCTGCGCCCCCTTATAATAGGTCCAGCAGGCCACCTTGTTGAGCGCCGGATCCTTGATGCGCCAATCGTGCCGCGAAGCGCTGAAACTTTCGCGGCCGGAACAATCCAATGTCATGGGCGCATGAAAATCGGTGGCCTTGCCGCTCTTGTCCACGGTGCGCACGCCGATCACGCGGCCGTTGTCTTTTAGCAATTCGCGCACGGTCGTTTCTTCTTTCACGTCAACGCCTTTGGAGCGCGCATTGTCCATCAGCATCTGATCGAATTCGGAGCGCAGCACCTGCCACGTCTGCGCGACCTCCTGCGTGTAGCGGGTGAAAAAATAAAACGGCAGCGACGCCTTGCCCGAGCGGCCGACGAACTGCACGCTGAACTTTTTCACGAACGGCGAGGCCTGCATTTTTTCAATCATGCCCAGCCGCTTGAGCGGGTAGTAGGTGAAGGGCAGCAGCGATTCGCCGATGTGGTAGCGCGGAAACTTTTCACGCTCGAGCATGAGGACTTTGTGGCCGCGTTCCGCCAGCACCGCCGACGACGAGGACCCGGCCGGACCGCCTCCGATGACGATCGCATCGTACGAATTCGTGTGGCTCTTCATTTCCATTTAGAGTGTTCCTTGATCAGAGGTGAAAGCTAAAGTGCGGGCGCCAGGATCTCGACGATCTCCGCGAGCGATTCGCCTTGCGGTGTCACCAGCGTGTTGCGGCGGCCGTAGAGTGTCATGCTGCCGGCCAGTTCCAGCGCTTCGTTGATCACGCCGTCTGATTTCAGCTGCAAAAACGCACTGGGCCGGCTGGTGTGCGTGACGCTGTATTCGCGCATGATGGCGCCGAGCGGCCGGGTGCCTTCAAGGATTTCGGCGCGCGCTTTCTTGACGAAGAGATCGAGGTTTATTTTTATGGCGCCGAATTCAATGGGCCGTTCGCTGCCATCCAGGCGCAGCACCACTTCGCGCGTGTAGCCCGCGGCGTTGTCATGCGCCTGAAGAATTTGCAGATGAATAGTGGACTGGTAATGATTCTCCAGCGCCGGTGTCATGTCGCCCGTGTGGACCAGCAGACTGTGGTAGGGTTCGAGCATCGTGGCGCCGTCGATGGAATTCATGCGCGGCAGTTTCAGTCCCGCCGCGGCATAGAAAACATCCAGTGGATAGGCCACCGAGTCCGTTTTGATTTTGCCGGTTTTCTGCTTTATCATGACTCCCCCCGAGGCGCACCGTGCTGGTCAAAAGTCTATTGGATAGTACACCGGCGTAGCCCTACGTACACGTACTATTTCGTCAAATTACGCGGAGCCCTGAATTTTCCTAACGGCGTGGCGTCTTGGGTGTAAAAGAAAGATCCGGTTTCGATTTTTAAAGCGGGTGTAACCTGCTTGCGGAATAATTGCCGTTTTTGAGAGGACTCGCTATGTCGATCGCTCGACTTTCCGCCGTCATCGTGCTGTCACTTCTGGCCTGCCTGGCTTTCGCGGCCGACGAGAACGAAGAGATGGCCATCACGCTCGAGCAGGCAGGGCCCTACTATTTATTGCAGGGCGAGTACGAAGGGGAGTGGACCGCGAAGGCGGGTGAAAAATCCAAGCTTGGCGCACAGATCATCTATCAGGGTGATCGCAGCTTTGTCGGGAAGTTTGAGACCGGAGGACTTCCCGGAGCAGGCTGGGACGGCACCAGCGTCGAGTTCACGGGAGGCAGCGATGGCATCAAAAGCTCTTTCGACGGGGACCTTTTTGGCAAGACCTGGTCGATCGGTGTTGAAAGCGGCGTTATCAAAGGGACATCTCAGAAGGGCGACACCATGGAGTTGAAACGCGTGGAACGCCAGAGTGAATCGATCGGGATGAAACCGCCGGAAGGCGCGGTGGTTCTTTTTGACGGCTCCCACGTGGACGAATGGAACGGGAAGATGGATGCGCGCAAGCTGCTCAAAGCCGGCGCGACAACCAAGAAAAAATTCGACAGCTACACCTTGCACATCGAATTCATTCTGCCCTTCAAACCGATGGGGCGCGGACAGAACCGCGGCAATAGCGGCGTGTATCAGCAGGGCCGCTACGAAGTGCAGGTGCTCGATTCATTTGGACTAAAAGGGGAGAACAACGAATGCGGCGGCGTGTACACGATCGCCAAGCCGCTCGTGAATATGTGTTTTCCGCCGCTGGTCTGGCAGACGTACGACATCGATTTCACGGGCGCCACGTTTGACGCCGCCGGCAAAAAAACGGCTAATGCAAAGATGACCGCCAAGCACAATGGGGTCGTCATCCATCAGGATCTGGAGCTGCCCAAGGAGACCGGCGGCGGCACCAAGGAAGCTCCCGGCGGCGGCCCGTTCCATCTGCAGGACCACGGGAATCCCGTGTTTTACCGCAACATCTGGGTGCTTGAGAAAAAGTAGCGAGGCCGTACGCGAAAGTGTAGTTCTCCATGGGGCGTTTGCCGCGATGCTGCCGCAATTTCATTTTGACAATGCGGCATCTTGCGGCACTCTTGGCGAGTACCTGAGTGGCAACAACCGGCAAAGGATTCATGGCCAGCGACAAACACCCCAGTTCCAATTCCGAACCGCAGCTCAAGCCTGGCGGCCACAAGCAGGAGTCGGGAACGTCGAAAGATTACCTCGCCGTCGCGCGCGGCTCGGACCTCGTTGTCATTCGCGTTGTAGGCAAGGGCAACATGATTACCGCTTCCGCGCTGGCCGATTTTGCGGAACAGCAGCGTCGCGCTGGCTTCAAACGTTTCGTTTTTGACATGGAGCGTTGCAACGGACTGGATAGCACCTTCATGGGCGTGATGGTCGGGATGCAGACGTCTCTGAAGTCTTCAGAATCAAGCCGCATGACAGTGGCGCACCCCCCGGCCAGCCAAAACCTTCGGCCGCTAAGTCCCGAAGAGGCTACCGCCGAGCTGGCCAGCGAATTGTCCAAACCGGCCTCTCCCGCTCCCGACCCGAATGAGGGCGTCATCAGTGCCGTCAATGTCTCGCCGGAAGTTCGCGGGTTGATGAACATGCTGGGAGTGGACAAATTTGTCAAGCTTCGCGGAATCTGCGATTTGAAACCCCTGGAAACGACCGTCCTTTCCGAGCGCAACGTTCCGGCGGAAGAACGCCGCAGGCTGATCATCAAGGCGCACGAGACACTGGTCGAAATCGATAAGCGCAACCTCGCTCAGTTCGGTCCCTTTCTCAAGTCGCTCTCACTGGAACTTTCCCAAGAATAATTTTCGATCAATTTTTATCCCTTTTTACACGAGCGGAATCGTTTTTGTTACTGAGCGAATCCTCGGAGGCCTTACCGAATGCGGATTGGACATGCTGAACGCTACAAAATAAACCGTGTCGAGGCGCGCCGCCTCAGCGGGTTCCATTTGCAGGAAACGCGCGGGCATTGGACCGGCGAAGTCATTGGCGCGGAGGCATGGGCATTGGGCGAAGCGGGCGAGCCGTTGAAGGAATTGCCCTTCGAGGTGCTGTACTCCGCCGTTGAACGCGAGGCCATCATCTGCTCTGGAAACAAGGCAGTCTCCACCGCCGCAGACAGTATTGAAGACGCGATCGAACGCTTCCTGGGTATCAACGGTAAAAAACTGGCGGAGCACAGCGCGGTATGACGTTGAGTAGACGCGTGTCACCGCCACCGTCAATCTGAAAAAAATTTCCCCAATGTTTTCAAATCTGAAACTCCATGGCCCGCTCGGCTAACAGCCACCGCGCCAAACGTTTTTCTAACCTTTCCTTCCTGTCGCTCTCTGAACTTTCGCTAAAATACTTAAATCTTTTTAGACTCAGCTTATGGAACGCTGCCGGTCCGACCGCAGGGAGAACCGTTTTGAGCGATGAAACATCAGTCGTGGTTGGCAGGGGTTCCGGCCTTCTTTCTCTGCGCACGGACGCCGCGATTCTTTTCATCTGCACACTGCCGGCGCTGCTGCTGGCGGGACGCTTTTATTCGTCGGCTCCGGGCCGCGCGTCGATCCGCTTGCAGGTGGAGAAAGAACTGGTTGCGGGCGGGCTCTATGTGCCGAACCTGGTCGTGCGCGACTCGGTGACGCACAAGCCGCTGGAAGGCGTGCGGCTGGTGGCGTCGATGGGCGCGAGTGACAGAAAGAATCTGTCGGTCGGCAATGTGGGTGAAGCGACGACTGATTCCAACGGAATGATTTCGTCAGTCGAATGGAAGATTCCCGACGGTCTGCAGGGCGACAACCTGACGTTGTATATCGACGCAAAAGATGAGAAGAACCGCGAGCTCGATTCTGTTGAGCAGCCTGTAAAATGGATTCGAAACGATTGCCTCGCGCTGGCGCCGGATCGAACACTTGCGCGGCCCGGCGAGACGATTCGCGCGCGCACGCTGCTGGTTTCATCGGGGCTGCACAAGCCCATCGCTGCTCAACAGGTGACGATCGATCTGATCGATCCGAACGGCAACCGCATTGGGCGCGCTAAGAAAAAGTCGAGCGCATTCGGCCTGGCGTGGGCGGAGTTTGCTCTGAATAGCGCCGCACCGGAAGGCGCATATCAACTGAAGGCCGAGGCCGGCGGACTGAAATCCGAACGCACGGTGAACGTCACGCAATATCGCATGCCTCCTTTCAATGTGTCGTTGACGCCCGACCGCGGCTGGTTCAGCCGGCGTGACCGTCTCACTGGAAAAATCAGCGCGCGGACATTTGATGGCCACGCCGTGAACGGATGCAAAGGGAGTTTAAAGCTTCTGAATGCGGAGCGCCGCGTGCTTCAAACGGCGGAGATCACGCTGAACGAGAAAGGCGCGGGCGATTTCGATCTGGAGGCGCTCGGCGCCGCGGGGCCGGACGCTCAGAATGTGCGCACGCTGACGGTTTGGGTGGACCTGACCGATGCGGTAGGACGCGGTGCAGGCGGGCAAACACCCCTTTATGTGGGCGATAGCCCCCTGGATTTAAACGCGATTGCGGAATCGGGCGAACTGGTGCCGGGCGTTAAAAACACGGTTTATATCCTCGTGCGCGAGCCGAACGGAACACCGGTGACGGGGCGCTTGCGCGTTCAGCGCGATGGCTGGGCCGGGAAAAACGAGGCGGCGGATATCGAAACCGATGAGCATGGCGTCGCGAGTTTTGCGATCGAGAACGCAAGAACTCCCGCCGAAGTCCTGGAGATTTTTTCCGATATCAAAGGCGCCGGCGCGCAGCGCGTGACGATTCCGGTTCGCAGTGCTGAACGCGGCAGTCTGCTCGTGCGAACCGACAAAGCGCTGTTGAGCGCCGGGGATTCGCTGAAGGTCACGGTGCTTCATGGCGCTGTCAATGTGCGGCGGTGGCACGCAACCATTGCGATCACGCAGGAAGGCCGCACGGTGGCGCTGGGCCGCGTGCCACTGAACGCGGGCCGCGGCGAGGCCACACTGAAAATTCCGCGGGGTGTTTCAGGAACGCTGACCGTGGAAGCGTCGTTGGCGCTGCTTGATGGCCGCGTGTGGACCGATAGCCGCGCGATTGGAATTTCCGGCGGCGGCAACGTGCGCGTGGCGGCGAGCGTGGACCGCGCGGCGTACCGGCCTGGGGAGCGAGCGCGGGTGTCGTTCGCGGTGACCGATGCAGCCGGATCGGGAATCCCGGCGGCGGTTTCTGTCGTTGCGGTTGATGACGCGCTGCTGGCGCTCACGGGCGATCATCCGGGGTTGGCGCAGGCGCTGCAAGCGGCGGGCATCAACACGCTGGGGCCGCCGAGATTCCCGCTCTCTCCCGCCCGCTTTTCGCCAGCAAACGGCTCGAGCGATGCCGCCGTGGCCGCATTCGCCGCGGCGCCGAAACCGGCGAAGACTGAGGCCACTGTCATTGACACGGCGTTTCGGAAAATCGCGCAGGCTCAGGCGGAAAAGCGCGCAACAGGCAAGCAACTCGAGAGCGCGATCACCTTTATTTTAATCACGGTGCTTGTTCTTGAACTCTGCCGGGTAGCGCGCCCGCGAGGGGCGGCAGCCAGAGCGCTCAGCCCGTGGGAATACGCGATTGGTGTCGCGATTCTTCTTCTGGGAGTAATACTTCCTACCTTTTTGACGACTCAGCGAAATCAAAAAATGGAAATGAAAAGCGTAATGCCCGGCAACCTTCCTCTACCCGCGGACCGTTTTCAAACAGTCCCGTTGGCTGAAAGTGCGGATGCCACTCCGAAGTCGCGCTGGGATTTTCCGGAGACGCTGCTCTTTGCGCCGGAAGTGATCACCGATGAAAAAGGGCGTGCGACGCTGGACGTGCCGCTCGCGAATTCGCTGACGAGCTGGCAGGTGCAGGTGGATGCGATCGCGGCATCGGGCGGCACGGCGTGGACGGCGCAAAAACTGGTGGTGACGCAGCCTTAAGGGCGAGTTGAAAGCGGCGCCGGTGCGCGTTTATGAGTACTACCGGAAGCCTGCGCGACGACGCGGGTGCAAGGGCTGTTGCAAATCCGCGGCGGCGACTTACGTTACACGGCATGGGCGAACATGAGATTTTTCTCTATGCGTTTCTGGGGTTTGTGGCGCTGCGCGTTGTCATCGAGCGGACGCTGGCGGTATTGAACGCGCGGTACGTTGCGGCGCTGCGCGGACAGATTCCCGAGTCGCTGAAGGACGTGATCACGCCGGAGACGTACGAGCGCAGCATTGACTACGCTCTGGCGCGCACGCGCTTCGGCCACGTGAGCGCGCTGTTCGATGTCGGCATCACGCTGCTCTTTATTTATTCGCCCATTTTGGCCGGATTTAATGTGGTCCTGCGAATGCTTGAACGGCCCGAATTGACGCATGGCGTGCTGCTGATTCTGTGGTTCACCGTGGCCCATTCACTGATGCATCTGCCGCTCGGTATTTACGGCACGTTTTTTCTGGAAGCAAAATTCGGATTCAACAAAACAACCTGGGGCACGTTCTGGTTGGACAAAATTAAGGGGATCGGTCTCGCACTGGTGATCGGCGCGCCGTTTTTATATGCGCTGCTATTCATCGTGAATTCCGGATGGCCGCTGTGGTGGCTGTGGTCGGCGCTGTTCATCATTGGGTTTCAATTCCTGATGATGATTCTCTTCCCGCTCGTCATCGCGCCGCTCTTTAATAAATTCACCCCGCTGCAGGATGGCGAACTGAAAACGAGCCTCGAGACACTGGCAAAAAAATGTGATTTCTCGACGAACGGAATTTTTGTCGTGGATGGGTCGAAGCGTTCAGCGCATTCAAACGCGTATTTCACAGGCATCGGAAAGGCGCGGCGCATCGTTCTTTTTGATACACTGATTCAGCAACTCAGCGTGAGCGAACTGGCGGCGGTGCTGGCGCATGAAATTGGGCATTACAAGCGAAAGCACATCGTCAAAATGCTGGTGTTGTCGTCGGGGCTGACGGTCGCGGGCGTGTGGATCATGAGCCAGATGATTGAGTGGCGGCCCATGTTCCAGGCGTTCAGTATTGCGATGGACGATACGGCGATGGGGCTGATTCTGTTCACGATCGTGATTGGCGATTTCACGTTCTGGGTCGGCCCGCTGTTTCACAAGCTCTCGCGCCAACATGAATACGAGGCCGACGCTTACGCCCGTGAAGCGGTTTCCGACTACAGGCCGCTCGAGGGCGCGCTGCTGAAATTGTTTGAAAAGAATCTGGCGACGCTGACGCCTCATCCGGCGTTCAGCACGTGGCACTATTCGCATCCGACTCTGCTGGAACGGTTGAAGGCGCTGAAAAACGGATAGTCTCACGCAAAGCCGCAAAGGGCGCAAAGAACGGCGAAAAGAAAAGAACAGACTCAACACGAAGACAGAACGACAGACACTATCGCATACTGTTAGTGGCGCATTTTCTCAAAAATGTCCAACAGAAACAGGGCTGAGTCGTTGACTTCTTGTGTTGTCTGCTTCTTGGAGATTTTAAATGCTGTCATGCAGTCGGTTCTGTTTGAATGCAATGCTTGTTATTTTAATTTCAATGATCGGCCTTTCGAGTGTGCGCGCCGGTCAGCCTACTATTTCTAACATCAATCCAACGTCGGGCGACATTGCTGGCGGTACTTCAGTCACCATCACCGGCACCCACTACGATGCGACGGCCACGGTAATGTTTGGCGGTACGACCGCGACCGGAATCGTGGTCTCAGGGACCACATCCATCACTTGTATCACGCCTGCGCGCGCCGCGGGAGCGGTAGATGTTGTCGTGTCGGTGGGTGCGCGCTCGGCGACTTCGACAGGCGGCTTCACCTACACGGGTGGAAGCAGCGGAGGGGGCGGAACCGGTGCCGCGGGTACGTTTCGTTTCCTGACCAGTTCAACCTCTTTGCCGGGGACCACGACGACGGGAGCGGCGGCGAGCACCAATCTGGTTTACGACGCCACGTTACTCACTGCCAATGCAGGCGGACCGGTTACCTTTGCCATTGCCTCGGGACGATTGCCGACGGGGCTTACGTTAGATGCCGCCACGGGATTTATTACCGGCCGCCCCACAGTTGTTGAATCGGTCGACGTTACGTTCAGCGCCAACGACGGAACGTCGACCATCACGCTCGCGGCCAGCATTAAAGTCTCGGCCAAAGGTGGCGGCGGCAACGCGGGCATCGGATTTCCGATCCCCTTTACGCTTGCGAGCGGCCGCGTGGGCGCTGCGTACGTCGCGACCATTACGGTCGAATTTGGCGTGGGCCCATTTTTCTTCGGCGCGGTGGATCTGCCGACGGGGTTGACGCTGAGCGGTCTGGAAGACAAAGACCGCAGCGTAAAGCTTTCCGGCACGCCGACCTCAGCGGGTACGTTCTACGTGACGTTCTCCTGCACGGACGAGGGTGAAGGCAACAATAAAGTTCTCGTCGTCGTGCCCTTAACAGTTCTGCCCGCCGCCTCTGATTTCAAATTCACCACGCAGGTCATGGATAACGGCGAGGTCAACGCGCCCTTCTCGCAACTTATCCTGACCAGCGTCGCGACCGGCGTCACGATTGGCGCATCAGGACTGCCGCCCGGACTTTCGATGAACGCGGCCACGGGAGAAATTTCCGGCACGCCGACTACGCCCGGAACGTTTGTCCTCTCGGTCAGCGCCTTCAACGGCACGGACACCATCACGATGAACCGGTCCATCGTTATCGTGCCGAATGGCAGCCAGTTTTTCTGGGTCTTCTCAGGCGGGCTACCCACCGGAACGTTGCTCGTCGAATACGGCCGTACCAATCCGCCGCTTGTTCTCGCCACGGCCAATCCCGGGCCGGGATCGGGCGTAATGTATTCAGCCGTCGGCTTGCCCGAGGGCATCACGTACAGTGTTGATGGCGTGCTCTCCGGATTGCCGACCGAGCCGGGACTTTACCCCGTCACGTTCAGCGCGGTCACATCGACCCAGACCATCACGCTGGCTTACGACATGGTGGTGCTGCCGCCCAATGGTGGCGACGTGAACAGTCTTCCGGTGAATCTGTGGGTGAAGAAACTCTTTGTGAAGCTTGGTACGGACGGAAAAGAATCCTGGCAAGCGCAATACATTTTCAATTCCAATCGCACGAAGGATAAGCTTTTTGATCCCAAGAAAAATAAGACTCCGTTTGATGCATTGATTCTAAAACTGGGCGGGATCCCCGAATTGAATCTCACGCCAGGAACCAAGGACGTGCTCAGCGGTAACAAGCCGAAGTATTTCTATAAGAGCGCCACGGGCGTGAGCCCGGCTCGTTCGGTTAAGCTGGACTTAAGCGCCATGACGCTGGCAGTGGGCGGAAAAAACGAGACCATCACAGATACCCTTCCAAGCATCATGACCAATAAGCTCACGCTGGGTTCGAAGGGCTACAAGCTGGACCTGCAGGTCGATTCCAAAGGCAAGTTCACACCGACAGCCGGCTACCGTAAAACCGCTTTTGTCGTCGCCGCAGCGAAATTAACGGCGAAGGCAGCCGCCAAGGATTCGCTCGCCTTTTCAATGCTGCTGGGGGATCCGAATTTCGGGCTCACGTCCAGCGGCACTATTTCCACGGCTGGAACGTCAACGCCAGTGATATTTAAAATCACCAGTACCGCGACCAAAGCATCGCTCCAAAAAGTGTTCACGGGATTAGTGACCACGACGCTCAAAGCGGGCGTTTATAAAATGAAAAGCGGAAAAGATTCCGGGACGCCGTCCGGAAAATTCGCGTACGACAGTAAATCGGGAAAATTGAGCGTTGCCTTAAAAGGCGCGACACTCACGAGTCTGCTCGCCTCGGCGGAAGATCACCTCACCGTTGAAATGGCGATTGGCGAAAAGCAGTATTTCACCGGAGTAACCGTTTTCGCGCCGAAGTCAGGGATCTACTCCACTAAAATGCCGTGAACAAAAGACGCGTAAACATGTTGCGCAAAAGACGCATCACGAAGTTTTCAATTTTTTTCTAAAGAGATATCTATACAGGCTTTATGTAATCGACTCGCTTTTAAAAAATAAATCTGCCAAATCCACCAACACAAAGTGCGCTGCCTCGTTGTGCGGTCGTCGAGATCCATTGGGGAGAAACAAACCGGCTGAATCTTTCAGGTGATCCACTTGACGTACGAAAGCGCAGAAATCATGAAAAACGTGCAACTGAAAACGACGCAGTCTGGCGCGCGCGGAATGACATTACTAGAAGTGATCATGGCTGTCGCCATGATCAGCATCGCATTGACGGGGACGTTAAGCGCCTGGATCAATTCACAACGCCTGCAAACGCTACAGCGCGAAGAATCACTGGTGCAGGCTGCCATGCAACGCTACATCAACGACATCCGAGCGGTACCGTTTACTCAGGTTGACAATGACATGACTCCGTCACTCCCGGCGGCCCCAACGGCCACTTATCAAGGTGGCATTTTCACGCCGTCGCGCGGGCAGGAAGGCCCTCCCGAAATCTGGAGCGGCCAAGGTTATTCGGGCGGAGATTATCCCGGTTTCTCGAATCGAAAACTTCCGGGCAAGATCAAGCTGTTCCTGGGATGGAACGGCATGGGAATTCCCACCGACGACAGTTTGCGCGGAGTCAAAGTTTCCCCCAATTTCTTTCCGGGCTCGATCAAGTATGGCAACAGTTACTGGGCACCTCAGGCCGGAACGCCCGAGTTGCGCATCATCTTCATTAACAACGAAGTGCCCACCGAAGCCCAGTTTGGCGAAGACCCCGCGAACTTCGGCGACGGTGTCGATTTAAATGCAGATGGCCAGATCAGCTCCGCGCCGGTCAGTTCAACTGACCCTGTGATTGCCAATGCAGTGCGTATTGAATTTGGTGATGTGGATTCCCAACCGCTCTTCCCGCGCTACCTGGCGACGCCTATCGGCACCAATCGCGCCTACGTGAATGGCTATCAAAACGCGGCCAACATGATTGTGTACCCGGTCGTGCTGCAGGCACGCTGGTGGAGCGTGGCAGGCTTACCGCGGGAAATTACCCTCATTACGTTCCTCACGAACCGTTCAGGAACTGGGCTTTAAACGTTTTCTTTGAGGAAGGCTGAGAAGGGTGTCCTTATGAGCATGAATCGTCCGGCGCGCGGTATGACAATGATAGAGGCGATCGTGGCGTCGTCCATTTTCGCCATGGTCATCGCGCTGTCATTCGGAATCACGCATTGGTCCACCTCATCGTTCCAGCAGCAGATTCGCGAAGGGACTCTTGCGGACAAGGGCGAGAAGGCCATTAAGTTCATGCAGGAAGAATTGGCCGATGCAACACTGTTGAGCGGAACGGGAATGCCGGATGACGTCACGACTGGGGGATACACGTTCAGGCAGGCACAGCTTCGTTTCCGCGTGCCGCTTCGCTATAAGAATAACGATAACAACGCGAAGGGACATACGGTTTTCATCAAGCCGGTCACTGTCCAGACGGATCCCGTCACGGGCGCCATTATCACGTCGCCTACGTTTGTCGACGATTTCGATTTCCGTTTACATTACGGCTGGCGCGACAACCAGCGCTTTGTCGCCAATGCGCATGACAATAACAAACTGGTCCCGCTGCAGGGTCCGGGATTGCAAATGGGTTCCAGCCTGGGCGTGCCTGCGGGTGTGCAGATTGCGACCGCGAGCTTTGTATCCGACGAATCGCCGCCTGGGACCTATCTGGCTGGCACGACAATGGGTGGATACATTCGCTTCCGATTCGTCCTCAACACACAAATGTCGATGGGTAAGTACGGCAGAAACGGCATCATCAGCGAGGCCGACGAGAGAGTTGACCTGGATGGAGATGGCGCGTTCACCAGCACATTCGGGCTTGGCTACATGGAGCGTTCCTATTTCATAGGACCCGTGGGTAACGAGACTCAAGTAGAAGACTCGCGGCAGTCCATTGGTGATACGTGCATTATTCAACCTTGCTTCAGCACTTCCGCTACCACTGCATCGGAAGCGGCCAGCCTCAAGAGCAACCGTATATTTTGGCAGGATCTCGCGGGTGGCCAGGTGGTCAATCCAGGCCGCCTGCAATTGTACCTCTGGGTGTTTGACATGACGTCGAGCGGCGAGCCCCATTTAATGCGCTGCACGACCACTCTTTTCATGCGCAACAATGCGACGTATGTGCGCGCCGTATCGGCTACCGGTACCGATGATTAACAATCGTTCGAAAACGTGCTGCAAGGGTTTCAAGCGGAGTGAAGTCATGAAAACAGCGACACCAAAAATCTTCACCAGTCGAGCGCCGGGTGGCGCCATGATCGTGGCGATCTTTATCATCGCTTTGCTGGCCAGCATGAGCACGGTATTGGTGACAGAAATGTCGATCCGCGCGCGGCATGTGGAAGTGGATCTTGAAGATATCAAAGCATTTGAAGCGGCGGAGGCCGGAATTGACGCGGCACTCTTTGACATCAATGCGTCTCCCACCTACGCGCCGTACATGGATACGCAACTCATCACGAGCCCTCCCACGTATCCCGCCGAACCCGCTCCGAACGCCCGGCGCACCAGCAATGGAATTATGATCGATGGCGCGCTCGCGTCAGGAAACACGACTGGCTATAAGTTAGTGGGTCCGCAGACCAAAAAGCCGATCAAGATTCACATCACGCGCAAGGCAGACGGAGGCAAGCCCGGCTGCCTCGGCACCACGAACTGGATTCCACCGCCGCGCGACAGCAGCGGCAACCGATCCTCAAACGGCAGCGACATCGATGGCAATGACCGCCCCACTTGGCGGTCGCTGCCGCTGAAAGACAGCAGCGGCAACGAACTGAGCTATACCAGCGGACCGTTAGCGGGACGGAAGCGTTACTGCGAAGATGGAATTGTTCCGCAGTCACTGGGCAGCGTGGCGTTTTTCACTTACGCCGTCGATTGGTTCCACGATGGAACAGATAACGACGGCGACGGCGTCATCGACGATCGCAACGAACGCAACAAATACACGATCTACAGCACGGGAATTCACCGCGGCATTACTCAAAGCGGCGTGACCGAGGCCGGTAAAGTAGTCACCGTCGAAGTGGTTGTACAGGCTCTGGATAAAGACCGGTTCGTTTTCACTCCCAGCGCGCTGCGCATTCCGATTGGACCGATTCAGAATCCACCTGGCTCTCCGTGATATCGAGTCTTGAGCCGACTACAAATTGACATTGATAAGAGGAGAACACCATGAAACGAAACGAACTGCGAACGACCTTCGTCTTAAGCGTGGCGGTGCTTTCCGCGGCACTGCACGCCGGACAGTCTACCGGGCCTACGGATACCATTCAGCCCTTTCAACAATTGATTCCCTTCAATGACTCCACCAACTCGGTCACACTGACGTTCTCGGGGTCCAATGCCAGCACACACGGCTTGGATTATCTGGCGGACGGAGTGACGCTGAACTACCAGAGTCCGGCAGCTATCACCTTGACAAATCCGACGTCAACCTTCACTCCGGTGACGTTCAGCCCCGGATCCAACGTGCAACAATATGTCAAAGAAACGGTGACCACAACCGTCAACGGAGTGCCGACGACGACCGAGAAAAACATGTACCGCCAGGATGTCGTGAACGGGCAGACGCAATGGGTCGAAGTAAAGCCCGGCCTCGTTTTCGACAAAGTCACAGTGGGGTCGGTGGATGGAACAACCAACACGGCCGGAATGGGTGTCAGCATCAGCGGCCAGCATGTGGGTAATCAGCTCACCGGCGGCGCTTGGAATGAACAGCCCACGGACTTTGCGGCATTGGAAGGTTTGATCGCAGCCGTAAAAGGATCGGCCACGGCCACGATGGATTTGTCAAACGGAGCCGTCACCGGATCTCTCGGAACCATGGCCAACCCGGCGATTGTGTACGCGACAGGCCGGAGAAACGCCAACGGAACGATTTCCGAATCAGACGTGCACTGGTCGGGACAGTTTTCCGGCGCCGGCATCATGGTGATCGAGATCGATGATCCCAATACCGCGCAATTTGTCATGTCCGGTCAAAGTGTGTGGCAGGGACTGTTGATTGTCGTCACAAATAAAATTCCGACGGGAAACAAGCAGCCGATGGCGTTCGTTGGCGGCGGGCAGGACCAGCACGTCGTCGGCGGAGCCATCATTTACACGCGCAACATCAAGCGCACGCCGACATCGACTCAGCGAATCTTCGGGCAGTCCATGGTGAAGCTCGCCGGCAATGGGAACATCCGATACTCCCGGCAGGCATTGAATGCCTTCAACGAAGTCGCTCCAACCGTCATGCAGGTTCGATCGTGGCGGCGCCTGGCGGAAAACGAATGAGCTCCAGGCCCGAAGAGAAAGGCGGGACAACACATGTTACATTTAGAAAAAATCGAGCTGGCCACGCTGACCAGTCCCAGAAAAAAGCGCCCCAAGCACGCCGGCGCGGAGGGCACTCCGCGGCAGCGTGCAACCCTCCTCGGCATCGCGCTGCTCTGCCTCGTCGTGGCGCTGCTTATTCCGGTGAGCAAACCCGATCCTGAGTTGCAGGCCCCCTCCGAGGCCGTGATGCAGCCTGCCCCCGCGCCGGTTGTAGTCGCCGTGCAAAGTCCAGCCCCGCCGCTCATGCCGCTAGCCCACTTTTCCAACTCCAGTCTGCCGGCCTTGCAAGAGTTCGATTTCAGAGGTGTCCATTCACCGGATGAAGTGGAACGAGCGCTCGCCAGACTGTTGCCGTATCAAAGCGGTTCGCGGCAGGAATCCGACAGCGCCTACAAAATGATGCTTACCATCGGCGAATCACTCAAGGCCAAACTGCCGAAGCTGATTGAAGGAGCCCTGCCCGCCGAACTTTATAATCTGGCCAGAGCCGCGCGGGAATTGAAAGCCGTGGAGGCCGCGCCAGCGCTTATCGCGCGAATGACTTCCGGCGACATCAGTACAATTCCGCAGCAGGCCCTGCTCGAAGCGGTCGCCTCTTTCCAGACGCCGGTATCCGACGCGTTTGTGATGGAGGCGCTAAAAGGCACGACGCAATTACGACGCGATTTTATTTGGGAAGCGCTGGGCGAAAACATGTCCGCCGTTCAGGTTGACCTGGCTTTCCAAATTGTCTCGGAAGGAAAACCGGATTGGCCGCTGGCGGCGCGGGCGCTAGGCCGCCATGGCCGCACATTCGAAAAGGCACAGTTGCTGTTGCCGCGCATTCAGCGCGTCATTGGAGAAAGCACGGGAGATGCGCGACTGGCGTTGATTCAGGCGCTCTGCGGAATGGAACCGCTGTCGAGCGGCAGCTTGCTGCTGGGGCAATCTCACGAATTCGATGCCAGGATCAAGGCCGCGGCGCTTGCCGGACTCGCCCGGTCTCCGCAGTATCGAACGTTTGCCCTGGATGCCCTGCGGTCCAGTAACGATCCGACCGTTCGCGGTACCATCGCCAATGCACTTGCAGAAAATACCTCTGAAGAATCGCTCGACTTATTTGTGGATTTTCTGAACGATAATCAGCTTCGCACGCTGGCACACCGTACCTTGGTGGTCGCGAACAAAGGACGGGACTTGGGCAAAGGCCAGTTCATCTGGCGCGATTGGCTCAACCACCGCAAATCACTCAAGCGGGCTGGCGGGCAAAATCCCGTTCCGGCTTCTGAATTAAAATACGAGACGGAAATTGCCGCCCTACAGAAAGCAAAGTAAGCGTGTGAGAGCAGGGTCTCATTGAGACAGAAAGGTTTTAAAATGCGTAAGCATCTGTTTTTTACGTTGGCACTGCTGGTCGCCTTGAGTTCGTCCGTTTTCGCCATGGGAAAAGGGCAGACGAAGATCGATTTTCAATATAAACAGGACGCGTTGTCGAGCAGCCGCCTTTTCATTAAGCGGGCACTAGGGAAGGAAGTCGATCAGCTTCCTGAAGTCGGATCGAAATCAAAGAACGATAATCTGGCGAATCATACGATCACGCTGCAAATTGGCTCCGACAGCGCGAACCTTTTGACAGGCGTCGCCAGCGACAAAGGCAAAGTCTCGACCCCGTTTGATTGCAAGCTGACCGGCAACGGCAAGGGATTGCAGATCAAAGCCGACGGTCTGGACCTCGCGAAATTACTGGGGATTACTCAAACGACTGACGGAGAGTTTTCCGTCACCGCCAAGGTAACCATCACTGCCAGCCGCGTTGACGCACTTACCGGATCGACCATTGGTGTGGTGCTTAGCGATGAGACGGTGACGTTTGAATTCACGATTAAAAAAGGCAGCGTGAAAGGCCGCGGCTTCTAAAAGGCGCGCGCACTTTACGTTTCACAAATGACTTTATTGTGAATAGTTGTACCTTTGCCTTAAGGATCTCTTCAGCACGGAATTGGTTTTTTGCGCGGAACGGCAGAGTGGCTTTTCGGATGATACTGGGGAATCGCGGCCTCTCACTTTTTGTATTCACCGCGATTTTAATCAGTTCTGTATCTCTCGCGGAAGACATACTTTCGCCCGCTGAGCTCTCACGTGCGCGCTCTGCAATGGGCAGCGAAGCCATCGCACTCTATCAAAAACTGGCCACCAAACACCCGCTTTCCGCGACGGTGTGGTTCGAACTGGGCGAATTGCATTACGACTCAAAATCCTGGCAGGATGCACTTACGGCATACCAGCAGGCTGCAAAGTTCGGCTGGCAACCCGTCACGATCCAAATACGCCTTGGAAAGACGTATGAAAAACTGAAGCGCTACATGGAGTCTGAAACGGCTTTCCGCAAGGCGCTCGAGGGTGGCCCGGCGTCCATCCCGGCACTCTTTGGATTGGCGAGCGCATTATTTTATCAAGAGAAGGCTGCGGCTGCCGCGCCGCTTTTTGAACTCTTGTCCAAACGAACGGACGAGTGGGGTTTCGTATCGCGCGAATTTCTCGCGCAACTCTATTACGACCTCGGTCGTTTCGATGAGGCGCTGGTTCTGGTAACTGCCCTGCTTGAAAAAACACCCACGGATATGGGGCTGCAGTGGCTGGCTGGCCGACTGTATTTCAAAAAAAAGGATTATGAGCAGGCGCTGCCTTATTTCAAGCAAGCCGTTTCGAATGATCCCAAACGAGCGGAAGCCGCGCGTTATTATATCGCCGCCAGCCTCGATGGGGCGGGCCGGAAACAAGAAGCGGAATCCGTTTATCGCGAAGTGGGCCGCGGCGACTCGATGTGGGGAGAAGCCGCCCGAAGCGGACTTCGCAAACTGAGAGGACCTCCCTTTCAGTTCACGCTCGATTATTCCGGCGGCTACGACACAAACGTGATCCGCAATAACCCGGACGCCTCACCGGCGGGTGAAGACGGATTCAATCAGATTTACGCCGACATCTCAGGACGCGTGCTGCGTACTCCATTTCTGAATATCTGGCTTGGTATCGAACATTTCGGTTTGCACTATCTTGAGTTGCACGACAACGACTACATCCAGGAGGGAGCCAAAATTGCATTTAATATTCCCGATGTCGGACCGTTCAGCGTCGTTTCCGTGCGATACCAGTTCAATTATTCAGAACTGAATGGGGACGCTTATCGCGGAGAACATCGTTTCGAGAGCAGCGCCACGTATCAGAGCAAAACGGACCGGCTGACCTTTGGCGTTTTTTATTCAGAAAACAACTACTTTGGAATCTTCAAACAAGTCGGCGGGCCCGAGGCGGGCGCTTGGGTGGACTACCGTCACAGATTGCCGGGATGGGATCACGAACTGCGTCTGCGTCTTAATGGCGAGCGGCGTGTTAGCGACGAAAATTCTGAATTGCGCGGCGTGGAGCGTGCCCGTCTGCAATACCGCACGAAAGTAGCCAGGGAACTGTATGCGGAACTTGAGTGGCAATACCGGAGGGCCGATTACCCAGAGAGCCGAAGTGCAACGCTCCCCCGTCGCATCGACGAACGCTCAAGCGGGGAAATTCAGTTCGATTGGCAAGTGCAATCCCACGTCACGATCAATTGGGGATATGTGTTCGAGAAACAGACCTCTTCGAGGGCATTAGAGAAATACACACGGCATCAGGGCAGTATCGGTTTAACATTACAGTTCTAAATTAACGAAGTGCACGGTGCGGATAATTTTGTTGAAATTCTACCAACACAAATCCGAACGTATCGTTGTGGCTGCATAAATGGTACGCGATCAGGCTGCGGCCGACGACGTTAAGCTTATCAAAGCTTGCCAGAGAGGTGATACACTCGCCAGCGTGCAACTGGTCGATCTCTATTGGGATCGTGTGTATGCGTTCTCGTACCGTTTGACCATGAATCGCACCGACGCGGAAGATATTGCGCAGGAAACGTTTCTTAGAGCGTTTAGCAAGCTCAAGGATTTTCAACCTACCGGCCCATTCAAAGCCTGGCTGTTGCGTATTGCAACAAACCTGTTTCTCGACTCTCAGAAATCCTCTCAGAAGAAAAGCATTCCGACGGATGATATGCAAGTCTACCCTCAGCGGGAGAACAGTGCTGAGAAGGCTTTAGAGAATCGGGAACTGCTCGGGGCGATCAACGACGCGATGCAGAATTTGTCAAAAGAACAGCGTACCGTTCTTCTACTTCGCGCGGGAGAACATTTGGAGTATTCAGAAATTGCAAGTATGCTTCAGGTAAAGGAAGCGACCGTGCGCTGGCATATGTATGAGGGGCGCCGGATTCTCTGGCAGAAACTATCGACAAAATTCGATCTAGAGGCCATGGGCGATGAATGAGATAAACTGCCACCGCGCGGAAGTGTTGATTCATCAGCGGCTGGATCACGAGATTGAAAAGGCACACAGTTCGGATCTCGACCGCCACCTGCATTCCTGTGCCCCGTGTGCGCGCAACATGCGTCAGGCGCGCGGGCTCGAACGTTTGCTCGCAACAATGGAAATTCCCTCTGCAGAATCGGCGCGGCAGGCAACCCGTGCGCGCATCGCGGAATGGGTCGCGAGGCCTGCGCACAACACGCTTCGCCTTCCGATTCAGCGCGCCAAATCGTATCCTCGCTGGGCCATCGCCAGTCTCCTGTTGCTGACCGTGCTTGTTTCGTTCGCCGGCTGGATGATCGTCAGCAAATCACCGCAATCCGTTCCCGAGCCTTACGTCATTTCGTTCACGGATCGCTCGTCCATCTGGGACAGCTTAAATCACAATGTGCTTCTCGCGGCCTCACTGGAACCGGGTGCGGCGCAGGCCCGCGTTCACGCTGAACTTACTGAAACATTAACCGGAGCGATGCTTTTTGGGCGCAACGATGCGCTCCCGCCGGAGAGAGACACCGGCATAGCCTACATACGCACGTTCCACCGTGCAGTTTTGCCCGACATCACGGCAGGCCTGCTAGAGTCTGAAGAGGCGCGCAGATTCGAAGCGCAGCAAAAAGTGTTGAGTTCCCTTGGCGCGAACGGCGATCCCACTGTCACCGCTGCGGCTGCCATGAGCGCCCATGCTGTCGATCTGTTGCGACAGCGAACAAGTTCTCCGCCGTTGGTTGCCTTGCCTGCCGCCGGATCATCCTTGATTTCCGTCTTCAGTGAAACCTCTGTCGAGATGCGCCAATCAACCACTCCGGAACAACGCGCGAAACTGCTCGGCAGCCTCTCCGGGCGCGTCGTTGCTGAATTAAATTTAGAATCGACGTCGAAGGTAGTGGCCGCGCGACTGCACAAAATGGCGCTGCGCATCTCAGCGGAAGGCATTCAGGTGCAGGTCCGCCGCGCGTCGGGAAATCCAGCGTCGCGCACGCAGCTCGCGCAGGTGTTGAAAGAAGACGCACAGCGGTTGACTGCATTATTGCAGCAGAGCGAACAATCGGGAGGATCGCAGCAAGCCTTGCAAGCCGCAATTAAAAATGCCCAGTCCAGCAATGCGGGGTTGCTACAAGAATTACTCAAAACGTCGGACCCCGCGCCAGTTCCGCAAACGCAAGACAAGAAACCCGGCGCTGCTTTACCCGATGCGGGACTCACTAAAACGGCGTTGATCGATCACGCGGCACCCGCAGAAACTCCGGCACTAAATGTGGTGAACGCGGGCGTTCAAACACCTAACGATACCCCCGCCGCTAAGACGGTGAGCACGCAAACGGCCCCTGCGGTTCCAAATACAAACGCAGTAGTTGTAGAGTCTGCGAAACCCGGCGTCGAATCGACGAAGCCGACTCCGGCGGAGACGTTCATCGCGAAGCCGGCTGGTGCAGAGGCGTCAGGAACGGGCGCTAAACCGGCGTCAGTCGTGCAAGTGACGGCGGAGAATTCAAATCCAACAGCCAACGTCAATGCGTCGAACCCATCTAAAAACGATGACGCGCCGGGTCAAACCAGAAGCGCGGAAGCGCCGGGGCATACTCGAAGCGCCGAAGTTTCGGGGCAGAAAGTTCAAGGAGCCTCACGCGCGGAGAAGCTTTTCGCCGAAATCGCTGAAAAACCGGCGGGAAAACCAGACCGCATCGACCGCCCTTCCAGCACAGGCGCAGGCGGAACAGGTGATGTCGATAAGCCGGAACGCGCCGCAAAACCCGAGCGGGTGGAGCGCTCTGAACGTCCCGAACGAATCGAACGAATCGAACGAATCGAACGACCTGAGCGGCCGGAAACGCCGGAACGGCCCGAGCGTCCGGAGCGCCCCGAGGTTCCGGAAAAACCAGAACAGACTGGGAATGGAAATACGGGTGGCGGCACGAACCCTGGCAGTGGCGGCACGCAGGGCACAGGGAATGGAAATTCAAATCCAGGAACAGGAACGGGCGGGGCCAACCCCGGCAATGGAAATGGCAACGGAACGCCGTCCGGTGGCATTAATCCTGACCCCGGGACGGGTGAAAACGGTAACGGTAACGGTAACGCAGGCGGCAACGGGAACGGCAATGCCGGAGGCAATGGAAACGCGGGCGGCGGCGGTACCACAGACCCAGGCAATGGCAACGCGGGCGGAAACGGTAACGCGGGTGGCAACGGAACAACCGATCCAAGCGGCAATGCAGGTGGAAACGGGAATGGTAACGCTGGCGGCAATGGAAATGGAAACGGCAACGCTGCAAATAGCAGAGATCGTAAGTCTCGTCGCGACAGAGTGGAACCTAAAGAAAAGCCCTCAAAAAAAGAAGCATCGCCAAAGCCCAACAGACCAGAAAAACGCGAGAAGCCAGAAAGAGCCCTCACGCGTTAAAAGCGCGATCCAAGCCGCGGTGAATAGATCGTGAGGAGCACCCTTTTTAAAAACTTGACCTTCCCCACGTCCGGTGGACGCGAACGAATGAAGGAATAGCATCCTTCGGCGCTCCGAGAGTCGTGAACTCGCTCCGGCACGACACTTCGTGATCGTGGCACCCAACGGCAGGGGCGACATGGCTTGGGACGTCAAATGTGGAGTCGAGTCTTGCCACCCGCCAGATTCCCCGTTTACGTAACTGCCACTGCCTGAGCCATTGACAACGTTAAGCGCAAATTGAATGAGCCGGAATCGCGCAGTGACGCTCGCATTACTGGCAGGCATCACGAGGGTTGTAGACGAGGCGCTAGGGTTTGCGACTGCGGCCCCTTCCCATCTATCGAACACGTAACCTGAATAAGTATTTGCATTGATTGCCACTGTTGAGCCGCTCATATAGTTTCCGCTTCCCGTTCCATCTGTGACAGTCAAGGTAAATGTACCACTTGTGCCACTGACTCCGTTTCCAGATAAGGACACATTTGATGTATTCGTAATCGCAGCGGCCGCTAGAAATCCGGCGGTGCTGGCGGTTTTACGGGAACCACAGGTTTACCACCCTGATAGTCAACCTGCACCTGCTCTTCGCGAACTGTGTCGTAAATTTGAATTATCAAACTCATTCGCTGGTTTAACGGTTCCTTAAAAGTTAAAGTAACTTTAAACTGTTCAGGCATCTCCATTCTTTTAGCGGTTTGCCAAGACAACTCGCCCTGGCCTTCATCTACGAGTTTCAAATTATTTATGCGACAATAATTATTGAACTTCTTTGAACATCGAATCACTATGTAATTAGTACCGACCTCATCGACAAATAAATCTATGGCATTAAGGTCTGGATGTTCAATCTTTTTGCCTAACAATGTCTGAAGACTTCCTGCATTTATCGATTTCAAACCAACACCGTAATAAATGGAGAATTTCGATTTAAATATTGAAATTGCCCCCATTATTTTTTCCGTTGTCTGTACTGTATGCATTGTCACCGCAAATGTTCCCTTTTTGGGCCGCAAAGGCCAATCGGGAACGTCCCACATTTGTAATGGTGTATCAACTCCCAGAAACCGAGTCTTATCTGCTGAAGCGATGTTTTCACCAGCATTCGTCTTGGCTTCATCAATTATACATGCGCCGTAGTAAAGCGGCACCGCATCTTTGCCCTCGGGGCATTTTACCTTAACTCCAAAAGTAGCGCCGGGTGTAATACCCGCTATTTCACCTTGCTCATTAAAACGAAATTGCTGACGCACGTCTGCTTCTGCCAAATATGCTTCAAACAGGCCTTTAACGCGATTGACATTGGGAACCTTGACTTGAGTATTTGCCGGAACCGCTTCGGGCTTTCCAATATTAGCTATTTGCTTCTGCCAAGCGTCCACATCTCCGCCAAAATCTCTTCCGACTATGGTTTTTAGACCGTCGATTACGCGGCGATCAGTAGCAGCGGACTCCCGCAATATGCTTACTAACAGGCGCGCAAGTTCAGGAGTTTTAACAGTTCTACTTAGATACCAACCGGTATAAGCTCTACAATACCGATCAAGCTGCTTATTGCGAACAATCTCAAGCAATTTAGCGCTTAATCCCGGCGTTTCACCGAGCATCGGAACAAGGTTCAACAATTCAATGGCACGAAAATCCATCTTTCCACGAGATACTGCGACGGCGATGTCATTTGCGATACCAGGGGCTAATGCAGGCCGAGCCTTGGTCGCCATTGCCATATTTGCGAGAGCGACATATCGAATTTCAACACGTTCTTCATTATCATCAATGATTGCTTTCAATAGACGAAAGACTTTGTCGAATTGGTCGGCTGGAATGTTTTGCAGTGACAATTGCGAAATAGCCACATGTCTGTCCGAGTCACCCTGCTTCTTGTCTGCGGCAATCTCCATAGCTTTAGTTAGTACAAAAAACTTGCCGTTCGAATTAGCCCACCATGCTTTCCATGCAGGTGCGTCAAGTTCTTTGTCATCGGATTTAATATGTGTTACATCCGTCAGAATTCGGCAAGCAGCCTCGGATACCTCCTTTTCGGTTGCACCTGCAGCATTGATAAGAGTGGCAATATCCTCTTCGCGAATTAGCATCATCGCAGCAGAGTTCGCGATCCATGACAAGGATTGTATCCGAACTTGCGAACTGCCACTCGCACATGCGCGTATCAGCAACTTTTTGAACGCTGTTGGCTTCTCGGCAATAAATTGAACGACAAGCTCTGCATCGAGAGAGAGAATTGCAAATGTCTTATTGGCTTTGTTCGAACTATCAAGATTTGCCAACAATGCGTCCGCAATAGAGGGTGTAGCTTTTTCAGCTTTATCTCGCAATTCTTTCGATCCCACGGTGAAAGTGCGGAATGCTTCCAAGATTGCAGCAACTCGCGGCGGGTCGCCTGTTACAATAATTTCCGCAAATTGATTAAAGGTAAGGTCAGGATATTTCGTTGCGAGAAAATTTGCGATAATTGGAATTAATGGTTCTTCACAAGTCTTAATTAGTACAAGGATAGATTTTACGCCTGTTTCGTCGATGGTGCTGCTATTCAATTTTTGAATTGCGGTAGTTCGGGCGTCGATGGACATCGCTCGGTTTTCGATTACTCGCACAAATTCTTGTGCGACGGTGCTTTGTCCGGCATATGCAGCCACCATCAAACCAAGCTGTGCGACACAAAGAAATAGTGTAGCAATGGGCGCTTTACTTTTCATAGAACTCACTCCGGTTTGGGTTCTGTCTAGGGAGCTGTGAATACTTCTGTTTCAGCCGATGGCTTTTCCCCGTCCACGTGATATACAGCTTTTATCTTAACAGTGTCATCGACACTTGCGCTTCTGTCTCTTATGTCAAATGTAACGTCGAAGGTCTTCATGGTTACAGCTACATGCTTTTGAGATGTCTTCCACTGTTCTGACGTTCCAGAAACTACAAGGTGCCCTGGTGGAGGTGCCGCAAAAAATGAAACGTTAACCCGTATGCTTCTCCGCAACGTTACGGGGTCAATGCGAAGCACTGCCGTTGCCCCCGTGATTTTAACATCGACGAGCTTTACCAAGGTTGTTTGACTTGTATGGCCATCTGTGTCCGAACCATGTATTCCCACGAATCCTGCTGCCAAGGTTGCCGTCGATAAAGAATAATTAAAGAACGTTACCCCGACCCTTGACTGCGTCGAAGAACCCGCAACTTCGTCGGTAGCAGTGACAGTCAAAATGTAATTTGTGTCGCCATCCTCCTTATTTGCACGAACGACTGTGCCGGTCATTACGGCGTCCGTTTGCTTATTGTAGGTCCGGCGCGTATGGAATAACGTGATGTCTTCAGTATCGCCAGGCTGCCCAGCAATACAGTTCCCGAGACAAAACCCAACTAAAAATAGCACCAGAATACATTGCGATTTCATACCCAATCCCCCCCCCCAGAGTTTACACGATTTAACAACAAGTTATTGGTTAGGCTATGTTCCCTTCAATGTCAAACGGTGCCAACAGCATAATCTGTTTTTTCCCAATGGAACAAATTTACTTAAATGCCGGGATCGCACCTGCGCATTGTCGTTGCCTTTGATGACGCGCTCTGGGGCGGCAATTTTTTGATTATCCTGCGGGTTGTCCGGCTTTATTGCGTTTGCGTTGTTCGGCACCGCGTCTGGTTTCTCGGTAGCCGTTGTAGTAGGGGACTGTTTCCCGTCCGCCGTGGTGTCTTTCAGGAACCGGCTTGCTCATTACTGGCGGGTGGCAAGACTCGATCCCAAGGTGCCGGCAAACAATGTTCGCAATTCAGGAGAACGGACGATAAGCAGACGCATCACATGAGAACGCCGCCAGCGGGGATTCCGCGCCAAGGGCGACAGGGGATCCTCGTCAAGAGGCAAGGGCACGTGCTCGTCCGCCTGGCCAAGCCAGCGCATCAACAGAAAGTAAGTATCGAATCGTCCGCGCAGCGAACGGGCTTTGAAAAATAATTGCAGCAGTTCCGCAAATTCCACCAACGCCGCGGAATCCCGGTCTTCAGCGTTGAAATGGGAACGAACGAGTTCAGGAACGTGGCTCGTCAAGCCGCTCGCTGCGAGTGATTCGATAGGCAAACCGGCTTCCCCTAATTCGCTCGTGCTGCAAGAATGGATGGTCAACGGGGCGAATCGATTCAATCCGCGAAATTGGGATTGAACCAGGCCATCGAGATATCGGCCTCGTGGCCGCCTGACGTGCTCCGGATGCGCTTCTCCATGCGCCCCTCGCGCACGAAGCCGAGTGTTTCGTAAAGCAGGATGCCGCGCAGATTGGACTCCCGCACGATCAGTTCGACGCGCAGGATGGCGGGGTGCGACTTCTGGATCGTTTCGAGAAAATGAGAGAAGACCTGGCGCCCGACTCCCTTGCCTTGAAACTCCGGGTGAATCACGATCGTGAGCGCGCTGAGCATGTGGCTGAACGATTTGGGATTGGGCCGGTAGGCGTGGATGGCCCCGCGAAGTTTTTTGCCGCGCCCTGTTTCCGCGGCGACGATCATCACGCCGCGCTCCAGCGCTGCTTCCAAATGATGCTGGATATAGCTCTCGCTGATTTCCTTGCTTTCACGCGGGATGCCGCCCGGAATTTTCGCCACCGCCTTGTAAAGTTCCAGCAGACTTTTGACGTCCTTGGCCGTTGCCGACCGCATCTCCAGACTCAGTTCTTCACTCATGCCTTCCGCTCCGTGCGTTTCCCAGGTGCCTTTTATATGACTTAAATAGGCGGTCACCTTAACCGATTTCATCCATCTGGCGAGAGTCGGAATGGCCCGACGTGAGTCTGGGGGGGTTAAACGCGGAGTTTTAAATCAGCTTGAGCAAGGCTTCGCCGCGCATCTCGATGCTGCCGACTTCGGCCACGCAATGAACCTGATTTTTTTTCAGTTCAGCGACCAACGCACCGGCTTTTTCCGGCGAAACGCAGATCAAGAGTCCGCCGGAGGTTTCAGCGTCATAGATCACACGGTGGATGCGTTCATCGAAATGCTGTGGCAGCGCAACGAGTCCATCGAGCAGTTCCTGATTCGCCTTATAGGCCCCGGAGTTCATTCGTTGTCCGGCCAGCTCCAGCGCGCCATCGAAAAGGGGCAGCGCGGCGCTGCGAAAGACCAGCGTCACATTGCTGGCCAGCGCCACGTTGCGGGCGTGGCCCAGCAGTCCGAATCCGGTGATATCGGTCGCGGCGCTGACTCCGGTTTCGCCTTGTGTGTGGACCACGCCGACGGTGCGCATCGCGGCCGCGGCGCCCTTATTGAGCGCGGCCATTTGCTGCACGGCAGCTTTCATCACGGCATCGGAGACGGCGCGTTTTCGGTACGCGGTGGTCAGGATGCCCATGCCCAGCGGTTTGGTGAGAAACAGGAGGTCGCCAGGACGCGCGCCGTCATTGGACGTGATACGGTCGGGATGGATGGTGCCGGTGACCGCCAGTCCGAATTTGATCTCGGGATCGCTCACGGAATGGCCGCCAACAATAGTGCAGCCCGCCTCCACACACTTATCGCCGCCGCCACGCAGGATGTCGGCGAGAATGGATAGATCGAGGTCCTTGTTTGGAAAGCACACGAGGCTGAGCGCGGTTAGCGGCTCGCCGCCCATCGCGTAAATGTCGCTGAGCGAGTTGGCGGCGGCGACTTGGCCGAAGAGGTAGGGGTCGTCGATAACCGGCGGAAAAAAGTCGATGGTCTGAACGAGCGCCAGATCCGCGGTCAAACGAAAGACCCCGGCGTCGTCGAAGGTCGCATGACCCACGAGAAGACGCGGATCCTTGATTTCCGGCAGCTGGCGCAGAACCTGCGCCAAGTCCTTCGACGGAATTTTAGCTGCTCACCCGGCGCAGCTGGCGTAATCAGTCAATCGTTTTTTATTGACACTCACCGGTTTGCCTCCCTTATGCCCCAACCTGCTTGAGACTAGCCGGATCGCGATGCGAGGTCCAGTCGTTGCTAGGGGCCCATTGAACATCTATATATAAGGCCAAGGGCACAAGCGCTGCCGAATGGTGAAACGAACGGAGCTTTGACGACGCTGGGTCCGTCACAGTATTCGGAATGATTCAAAAGGAAAAAGATGAATCGCATCCTGGTGCTGTATGACTCTAAATCGGGCAATGTTGCTGAGATGGCTCAATTTGTGGCCGAGGGCGCGGCGCGAATTCCCGACACGGAAGTGCGCTTGCGCCGCGTGGACGAGGCCACTCCCGACGACGTCGTCTGGTGCGATGGCATCGCCGTCGGCAGCCCCACGAACATGGGCGTGCTGTCGTGGAAGATGAAGCGCTTCTGGGACGACACCATGGCCGATACGTGGATGAAAGTGGACGGCAAGATCGGCTGCGCGTTCAGCTCGGCGGGCGGCTGGGGCGGCGGCATGGAACTGGCCTGCCAGTCCATTCTCACCGTGCTGATGAACTTCGGGTTTCTGGTCTTCGGCGTGACCGACTACGCATCGAAAATGATGACGCTGCATTATGGCGCCGTGACGGCCAAAGCGCCCCGCAGCGAGGAAGCGCGGAACGCCTGCCGCCTGCTGGGGCAGCGCTTGGCGGAATGGACCGCGGTGTTTGTGCACCAGCGCAAGGATCAGCATCCGGGAACTAAGCTGGCTCAGCGCCTGCCGCCGGGTTGATCGCGAAAATAAAACCAAGTCTAAAGACGAACTCGCTATAGCTCCAGTGAGTGTACCACGCGAGCATTTCACCTCCGAGTGTGGACCACGTATCGTGGTCTGGGCGTCTCTGACCTTCCCCACGTCTGGTGGACGCGGACGGATGAAGGAATAGCATCCTTCGGGAGGGTCGTCCATCATGAAACGCCGCACTTACACCGCTGAGTTCAAACGCTCGGCCGTCTCGCTGGTCATCGGCCAGAGTTACACCCGCCAGCAGGCGGCTGAGAACGTGAACATCGGCATCAGCACGCTCGACAATTGGCTGGGCCAACACCGCCGCTCGAACGGAGTCGCTCATACAGACGAGCAAGTCGATCTGAAGAAACGCAACACCGAGCTTGAACGCGAAAATCGGCGGCTGACCATGGAGCGCGACATTCTAAAAAAAGCGGCGGCGTATTTTGCTCAGGATCAGTTGTGAAGTACGCCAGCCCCCTGGTCATCGGCAAACGTCTGGAATCCCGGCTAAAGACCGAAGACGAACCGCTGGCGCTCGATGCGTGGGACGAGGCGCTCCGAGAGTCGTAACTCGCTCCGGCACGACACTTCGTGATCGTGGCACCCAACGGCAGGGGCGACATGGCTTGGGACGTCAAATGTGGAGTCGAGTCTTGCCACCCGC
>Ga0163155_10000254_pt1 | contig 63801 bp, 69 predicted proteins | sample OliLakLV19SP4G1_FD_148611 | JGI IMG/M metagenome (GOLD analysis project Ga0163155, IMG submission 148611) | Freshwater microbial mat bacterial communities from Lake Vanda, McMurdo Dry Valleys, Antarctica - Oligotrophic Lake LV.19.SP4.G1 | ecosystem: Environmental > Aquatic > Freshwater > Lake >... | reverse complement strand
GTATTTGTATTCAAAAAGGTATTACAAGAAGAAACAAGAGAAAAAGACTGAAAGGGTTATGATTCCCAACAGAGTGAGTATTGATATACGTTCTATGGCTGCTTTGAACAGGACTAGGTACGGTCATGCTCTTCAAATTTCGTAGTTGGCGTTATCAGTGGCTTTTCTAGTCTCTGATTTTTTTTCATTCCGTTTGGTAATTGAAAATCAATAAAATCACGCTGACCATCATTATATCGTGTCCATAATGATGTACTGGTTACCCCAGTAATAAAACCTCGTACTACGACTTCTATTGGCGCTACACTACATTTCTTTGCGACAATCACATTTGGATCCGGCATCGCAATAATATGATTCGGCACAATATCTTCAGTTTGTTTTAAATTAAAAAAACTAGTTTGTGTTAATACCTGCCCTTTAAATGGAATATGCGCAATATTGCGATCAAATGATGAATGATGGTCGGTTGAAATTAATAAAACTTTATCTTCTTGTACATAAACATCACGAACCTTTCCTGTAATCTGTTCCCCAAGATTAGTGAATTCTGTTTTTTTCAGTATACGATCAATATTATTTTGTATTAATGTTATATCCATACGTAGCTACAAGTCGAAATGATTAGGGTACTCACCTTTTACTTTTGTAATAGCATCTGTAACTTTTTCTTTCAAAACATCTTCTTTGTATTCAATAAGTTTTGTATATAAAATTTCGTCACCTGAACCCAAGATTTGTACAGCAAGTAGTCCTGCATTCGCAGCACCGTCGAGCGCAACTGTTGCTACTGGGACACCCTTTGGCATCTGTAAAATTGAAAGTACTGAATCCTAACCGTCAATTGAGTTTGATGATTTTATCGGAACTCCAATAACAGGAAGTGCTGTGTACACTGCTACCATTCCTGGTAAGTGTACTGCACCTCCTGCACCACAAATAATGACGCGCAAACCGCGCCTATGTGCACTGGTCGCATATTCACGCAAACGATCTGGTGTTCGGTGTGCTGACACAACTGTTAATTCATACTCGATTCTGAATCGCTTCCCATTATAATTCCGATTTTTGGTGTGCTCATATATTTTTTATTAAATACTAATCTTATCTTTTGCTTTCTCAGCAAGTTCTAATAATTTTTCTAAATTATCTCCAATAATCGTAAAGTGTCCCATCTTTCGCCCAGGCTTTGTATCAGTTTTTCCATAAATATGGACACGAGCACCGGTTTCAATGACTACCTCTTCCAAATTCTGAGGACTAGCCAATCCTAATCTATCTCCTAGAATATTTACCATTATAGCAAAAGGCTTCAGCATTTCAGGCTCAATTAATGGTAATCCGCTAATTGCACGAATATGTTGTTCAAACTGAGAAATATTACATGCATCCATCGTAAAGTGACCGCTATTATGTACGCGAGGCGCTATTTCATTAAGTAGAACATCTCCATCTTTAGTCAGAAACATTTCGATACCAAACACACCTGCCCCGTTAAATATTTGCAAAACTTTTTCAGCTAAACTTTCTGTTTTTTCTCTGACGGCATCGTTAACTCGCGCTGGTGCAATTACCGTATCGCAAATATGGTTCGTATGAATAGTCTCAACAGTTAGGTACGTCACCACACTACCATCTGTTGAACGTGCAGCTACAACTGCTAATTCTTTTTGAAAAGGTACCCAAGCTTCAACATAACATTCTGTATTACTTAACTTTTCAAAATATTCTTGAATAAGACCTACTGATCGAACTGTCGTATTACCACGACCATCATAAGCACCGTATTTTACTTTCAAAACGACAGGATATCCATATTGTTCTGCAAATTTTTCAACAGCTTCTTGGTTAGGTGCATCAGCAAAATCTCCAATAGGAATATTGTTTTTTTGCAAAAACTGAGCCCGCATTGTATTCGCACATTCCGTACTTTCCCTTTGGGAAAGCTCTGTGCTTCGCACAGAGATGATTTGTAACACGGATGTGCGATTGGTCCTTTGCTTGGAAAAAAGCTCGCGCAAAGTGTATAATCACATCATCACTCTTCAACGTTTGCAACATCCACAAATGTACATAAAGCTATCTACTCTCTTAAATAAGCGTATACTTTCCTTAGGTCGATTTCATTAAAAATTATTTTCATTGTATTTTATGCTTACTACAATCGCAATCATTCTCCTTATTTTATGGCTACTAGGAATAGTTGGAGTCTATACTATTGGTTGGTTTATACATATACTTCTCGTTGTTGCTATTATAATTTTTCTTATTAGAATTATTAGAGGTGAAAATCCATTCAAAGGTTAATAACTTAAAATAGTGCTTACGATAAGTTTATTTTGACAAACAAAAAACTGCTCAGTTGAGCAGTTTTTTGTTTGTCAAAATAAACTTTATATAATATTTTTATGACGACGTTTTATTAATCTGAAATCAGATGTGGCATATTTAAATCTGGTTCCATTATAAGGTCGAGATTGTATTCATTTTACTCATTGCGACAAACTGATTTGTTGGGTTCTTCATAGTTATAGTGTAACACTCTTTGACATATTTGATTTTGAGTATGGGGCGAAATAAAATAGACAGAATATTATTTCAATGTTAGGATTCTTTAAAACCAAAAAACACTGGCATATGAATGGAAATAACGCATTACGGCTAGCAGGAGATTCCTGCACAACTTTTCCTGACAAGCTAATTTTTATTGGCTCGAAAGAGACAATACCGAGAGGCAAAAGGAAACTTTGTCAAAGACAGATAAGTCTAGTTTTTTCCTCAACTGAGGAGTCTTCGGGAATACAACGTTTTGAGCTGTACTTTTCTGCTATTTGTTGTCATGAAATAAAAAGAGGAACGTACGAACATTTCGTTGGTTTATCCCAGCAGAAACTAGGAGCTTATATTCGTCAATATTTTAGTCGATGGAAGAGACAAGATATCGATACTGCAATTATTTCTGCAATTCCTATCGATTTTGAAAACGGTGTGATCGTTAGCAAGTGCCGGCAATGGCTCAGGCCTGCTGAAGAGCTTGAAGAAAGTGTTTGGCAAGTTTGCACTGATACGGCCGGAGAAATTATTGATTCATTGTCTACGGCTCACAAAATTTCCTTTCAGTACAACGTTTTGTGATACCACGCTCATAACCAATAAAAAGAAGCAATTCACAATGCACAATCTTCGAATTGTACTTTAAAAACCAAAAACTACAAAAGTCATGATTCAAAACGTCAATCCCACCCCACCATCATCGGACGACACGCTAGCGTCTCTAGTAGGCGTAAGAGACGGACACGCCAAAGTCCCTAAGCGTAAGTTTGTACTTTTCGTTGCGATTCATGAAAAACGCAAAGATAAATGTCGATTGACATTTGCAGAAACACAAAAAGAGCCAAGATTGTATCGGGAGGTGCATTCAACTGTCCTGCTTTTGAGGGAGGGCAAAATTCTGAAAACTGACATGGATGAAGCGGTTGATAGAATAACTAAGCAAATCAAATCCAGTCGAAGTGAGAGCGGTAACGAGCAACTCAAAGAACCTCCTATTATCAATGGTTCAAGACTGAGCACATCCAGTATGCAGGGCTATCAAGAACCGATTGATGCAATCCCGTTGGCTGATGCAGACATCAGAACAATTAAGGAGCGATTCATTTTTTGCTTCATGAAGTGAGACTGTAAAGGGATGTTGTAGAATTAACCGTCGTCTAACAATCCACCCAAAAGTCCCGCTGAGTAGCAATACGAAGCGGGACTTTATTTATTTAGTTGATACTTTCGTAGACCATTTATATGCTATATACATAATTTGTTAAATAAATATTTTATCTTAAAGAACTATTTATCCTCATCTAAACCCTCTTCAGCGAAAGGCCTGTCAACAAGGAGAGGTTCGACATCAGCAGAGACACCTGATATGCGTGTTACATCTTTATCAATTTTTCGAAGCTCTTTATGAGCAGTATTATAGTGGTTCACTGTCGTTCCGAGTGACTTTCCCATACGAAGCATATATTCCTCATATGCACTCAAGTGTTTCGCAAGCTCACCAACTCTTTTTTGAATTTCTTTCGCCGACTCCTCAATCTCGAGAGCTTTGAGCCCCTGAAGTACGGTCTGCAAAAATGCCAGAAATGAAGTTGGCGACACGATCAACACATTTTTTTTAAATGCATATTCAATCAAGTCTTGAGTATTTGTCTTGAGAGATCCTATTTCATTGATGAGAAGATCATAATAAATTGCTTCATGAGGAATAAACATAAACGCAAAATTCATCGTACAATTTTCTGGTTGAATATATTGCGACGTTTCATCAATGCGAAGCTTTAAATCATGTTTGAATGCTTTACTGTATTGTTCGCGATCACTCTCACTTGTTGACTCAATAATTCGGTTATAATTATTAAGTGAAAATTTTGCATCGATAGGTATAACGCGATCCTTTACAAAAACCACAGCATCAACGATAGAACCATTCGGGAAAGCATATTGCATTTTATATGTCTTTGGTGGAAGAACGTTTTTTAATGTTGTTTCGAGATAGTATTCACCTAGAATTCCTCGCTGTTTTGGATTCTTGAGAATATCTTGCAGTGAACGAAGTTGCTCCGTAAAACCAACGACTTGCTTGTTGGTTTCGTCGAGTTTCGTCAACTTTTCCGTAACCGACTGTAGTGCCGTGAGAGATTCGCGCGATTGAAACTGAAGAGATTGATGCATGCGATCTGAATTTTCAGAGAGTCTCTTTTCAATACTTTCGGTTAATTCTTGTTGACGTCGACCGAGCTCCCGCATCTGATCTGCAAGCAATTTTGCAGTCTCATGAGATCGTTCGTCGTCTTTTCTGAGCGCGCGTTTCGAAAGAATAAAAAGATATCCAAGTCCAAGGAGAAAAAATGCGCCAATAATAATGAAGATGATAATTGTAGTTGTATTCATGATGATTAATGATTTTTATTATTAGCGAATTTGCAGATAATGCTTCAACGTATGAATCCAGTCGTCCTCTCCCTCGGGTTTCTGAATTTTTTGCTCATAGAGCCATTTGAGATAGTCAGGTGCTTCTTTCGCAATTTCTTCAATCGTTCTACCTTTATGTTTCCCAAAAGTAAATGTCTTTATCAAGACGGGTTCTTGAGATAAACGTATCATAGTTTCTTCTGGTGAAGATTCGTCATAAACTCCATTGTTCATTTCATTTTCAATTTTTTCATAAAGGCGATTATAAAGTTGCTCTAGTACAAGAACGTCACTTTTTGCATCGTGGGCTGTAAGCTCTTCATTGATATGATTGTCAAGTTTCATAGCATAGCGCAAATATTGAAGACGATATGCAGGAAGTACAGAGTCTTTGTCGAGAATTCGTGCAATGCGGAGAGTATCTATAAATGAACCAACTGTAAGTCCTTCTTTTTGAATCATTTCAAGATCAAAAAGCGCATTGTGTGCAATAAATATTGTTTTTGGATCTTGTAAAATTTCTCTTAGAAGTGTTTGGATGGCTGACCCTTCAAAAAAATCTTTATTTTCAATCATGCGAGGTGTTATATGTGTAACTTCCATTGCTTCGATACTCATGGGAACTGGAGCTTTAAAAAGTTCCGAAACCATAGCATCTTTATATTTAAAAGCAACCTGAACGAGGCGATCCTGGGGTCCTGTTCCTGTTGTTTCTGTATCCAGAAAAAGTGGTATATATGTCATGACATTAGTGTATCATTTTTTTTGAATGCTTCCATTTATCTCGATCCTCTGTATACTGTATTTACAAGTAATTACATTCATTATGCTACTCACAGAAACAATCAAAGATCACATGAAACAAGCAATGAAGCAGAAAAAAACAGGACGCGTAACCACATTACGTAGCCTGATTTCAGCTTTTCAGAATGAACTTGTTGCCACGAAACGCACACCTCAAGACATCCTTTTAGACAATGAAGCCATGGTTGTGATTAAGCGTGAAGCAAAAAAACGAAAAGATTCCATTGAACAATTCCTAGCTGGAAACCGTGAGGATCTTGCTCAAGATGAGAAAGTCGAACTTGCTATTATTGAAGAATATCTGCCAGAAATGATGTCTACTGAGGCAGTTCGTGTACTTGTCCTTGAAGTACAAAAAGATTTGAATGTTGTGAATAAGTCGGACATGGGTAAGCTCATGGGGGCTGTGATTGCAAAATCTGAAGGACGAGCGGACGGTGCCGAAATAAAAAAAATCGTGGATGAAATTTTAGTATAATCTTAAAATTATTTAAAGAAATTCGTCATTTAATAAATTTAGCAAATATCACATATGATTAGTTTTACAATAAAAATTATCCTTATGGCTGCCGCAGTTGTTGGTGTGACATATCTTGTTCCAGGACTTGTTGTCTCGTCATTTACTGTTGCGGTATATGTTTCTCTTGCCTTGACAGTTGTTACAATATTTATTAAACCTGTCTTAAAAATACTAACGCTACCACTTACGATTATTACATTCGGTATTTTTTCTCTTATTTTGCAGGGGATATTACTTTTCGTGGTAAGTCTTATTATTCCAGGTTTCGAAATAGAAACGGCTCTCGCTGCCATTATCGGAGGCGTGATTCTTGGTATTGTATCGAGTATCTTGTTCAATAATGATGATAATTAAAAATTTATGAAGCGTTATGCTAATCGCAGTTAAGATTTTATGAAACGACTTGTTACACACAGTGGCTCTTTTCATATGGATGATATTTCAGCGTATGCCATTCTTATGATTTATTTCGAAATGCGTGGAGAGACGTATGAAATAATAAGATCTCGAGATCTTGAAATAATAAATACTGGCGACATAGTTTTTGACGTTGGTTCCGAATATGATCCCACAAAAAATCGATACGACCATCATCAGCCCAACAAAGCAGGAGCTCGTGAAAATGGGATAGAGTATTCTTCTATAGGTTTGATTTGGAAGCATTTTGGAATGGAAATATGTAGGGATGATCAAAAGGTCTGGAGTGCATTCGATAAGAAGATTGTATCTGCTATAGATGCAATTGATAACGGTATTACTCTTTCACATCCTGCTCGCGACGATGTGCATGAACTTGTTGTTTCAAATCTTTTATATATGTATAGACCTACGTGGAAAGAGGACCCAAATCTAGCAGATCTGAATTTTCAATTTGTTGCTGATCACATGAAGCAGTACATCATGCGTTATCTTTCTGTTATTCATGATATCGTGGAAGGTGAGCGTAAAGTACGAGAGTGCTTTGAAAAATCTGATAATAAAAGTATTATAGAATTAGATCAGCAATATCCATGGTATGACGTACTAATTCCACTCGATGAACCTCGTGTGGTGATCTATCCAAGAACTGACTCTACATGGGCTGCTCGCTGTGTTCCTTCGAAAGAAGAATTTTTTCATACGCGAGTTATTTTTCCAAGTGAGTGGGGAGGGCTAAAAGATGAATCACTTTCAAAGGTTTCTGGAGTTCCCAATGTAGTATTTTGTCATGTTAACGGATTTATTGCAGTTGCAAAAACTTTAGAAGGTGCACGATCACTCGCTCTAGCAGCAATACCAAATACAAAAATAATGTAAGAATATATGTTTATAGATGAAATTACAATTCATGCAAAAGCAGGAAAAGGCGGAAATGGTGTCGTTGCTTGGCGTCGTGAAAAATTTAAACCAAAAGCAGGCCCTGGAGGCGGCAATGGCGGCAATGGCGGTGATTTTTTTGCCGAAGCAGTTGCAGACATTCAGTATTTACGACAGTATCAACACGATAAAGATTTTTCTGCAGAGAATGGACAAATTGGAGGAAATTTTGGCAAAAAAGGCGCCAATGGAGCAGATTTAATTCTGAAATTTCCAGTTGGTTCACTTATAACGCACGTACCTAGTGGCCGTTCAATTTTTCTTGAAAGTGTCGATCAACGTGTTTTGTTACTCTCAGGCGGAAAGGGCGGTTATGGAAATGAGCACTTCAAATCTTCTGTTAATCGGTCACCTCAAGACGCAACGCCTGGACGTCCTGGAGAAGAAGCAGATTTTGCGATAGAGCTGAAACTCATTGCTGATATCGGTCTTGTTGGTTTACCGAGTGCCGGTAAATCTACTCTTCTCAACTCGCTAACAAATGCTCAGTCAAAAGTTGGGGCATATCTTTTTACAACACTAGAACCACATTTGGGTGTTTTAATAAGTGGTGCAGTGATGGCAGATATTCCTGGCCTCATCGAAGGAGCATCTGGTGGTCGTGGCTTAGGCCATAAGTTTTTGCGACATATAGAACGTACAGCGATGATCGCTCACGTTGTTGCTGTTGACCGAGACGATCTTGTTCATGATTATCAGATTATACGAAAAGAACTTGCTGCATATGATGAAAATCTCACAAAAAAGAAAGAGCTGATTATAGTTTCAAAGATCGATATGCTTGAAAATGAATTTGTATTGGAAAAAATTGTGCAAGATCTCAAAAAGGCAAGTGGGCACAGTCACATTATAGGTGTGTCAGCATTTGATGAAGAATCACTCAACGAGCTTCACTCAGAGATTAGTCGTGCACTTGCGCGAAATGCTTCCTCTAGGTAAATTTATAGATATGGCGACGTATTATCCAACTATTGGTCTCGAAATTCATGCAGAACTTAATACTGCTTCCAAAATGTTCTCGAATGAAGTGAATGATCCATTTCATGGTGAACAAAATACTCATATTGGTCCTGTTTCATTAGCATATCCCGGAGCACTTTCTGTTCCAAATATTAAAGCAATGGAAGCGGTGGTGAGAGTTGGTCTTGCTGTTAATGGAACAATTGCTGACTATACTGAATTTGATCGGAAAAATTATTTCTATCCAGATATTCCAAAAGGTTATCAGATATCGCAGTTAGATCATCCGATCGTATCAGGTGGATTGTTGGCGAGCATAGAGATCACGCGAATTCATCTTGAAGAAGACACCGGAACATCAAAACATACAACAGAGGGAAGTGTTGTAGATTTTAATCGTGCGGGAGTACCGCTCATGGAGCTTGTGACAGAACCTGTCATTCATTCTGCGGAGCAAGCTATGATATTTGCAAAAGAATTACAAATACTTTTGCGATATCTTAATGTGTCACATGCAAATATGGAAAAAGGTGAAATGCGCGTGGAAGTAAATATATCAATCTCACCTGACTCAAAAGTTTTAGGTACAAAAGTAGAAGTAAAGAATATAAATTCGTTCAAAGCAGCTGGTTCAGCTATTGATTATGAAATAAAACGAATGACCACTCTCTGGGAAGAAGGAAAACAAAATGAGATTGTTCAAGAAACGCGTGGATGGGATGAAAATAAACAAAAAACAGTTTCACAAAGAATAAAAGAAACATCAAACGACTATCGATATTTTCCTGATCCCGATTTTCCAAAATATTATCTCCATAAACTTTTTGATTGTGAGCAATTGAAAAATGATTTACCCGAGCTACCAGCACAACGCAGAGAACGTTACAAAGTAGACTATGGAATTAAAAACGAAGACACTGAAATGTATATTCAAGACACAAAACTTGGTGATTTTTTTGAAAATGTAGTGAAAGCATATACTAAAATCGAATCCTCGTCGCCGGAACTCTTTGTTCTCGCTTCGAATTATATTTCGAGTGATCTCGTTGGACTACATATGAAAAAACAAAATGTAATAGGTGTTGAATTGGCTACAAAAATTTTGGATTCTAATCGTATTTCATTATCAGAATTACCAGATGCGCGCGTATTTCCAAAAGCTGACTCATTTGCAAAGTTAATGGTCATGCTTCATTCACAAAAGATTAATTCTCGCGGAGCAAAAGACATTCTTGCTCTTCTTATTTCAGATGACAGGGATCCAGAAACATTAGCAACTGAACGTGGACTTCTCCAGCAAAATGACATTTCCGCGCTCCGCATTATCATAGGCTCAATACTTGAAAATAACCAGCAATCAGTATCTGATTACTCAAATGGAAAAGAAAATGCTCTGACATTTTTAATCGGTCAAGTCATGAAAGAAACACGGGGAAGTGCGAATCCCGAAGTCGTAACCACTCTTTTAAAAGAGATGATTGTATCATGACAACACGTAATGAAAAACTAGAACATGAGGGCCGAATGCATCCACTTTCGCAAGTCATAGAGGAACTCTCGTCAATTTTTGCATCGATGGGTTTTGTGGTACAAGTGGGACCTCACATAGAAGATGAATGGCATAATTTTGATGCACTCAATGTACCAAAGAATCATCCAGCGCGTGACATGCAAGATACGTTGTTTGTCAAAGGTCAGTTAGAAACTGTTTTGAGAACACATACATCAAATGTTCAGATTCGATATATGGAGAATCATAAACCTCCGATCAAAATTATTGCACCAGGACTTGTTTTTCGACAAGAAGCTACCGACGCAACACATGAAATTCAATTTCATCAAATTGAGGGCTTATGTGTAGACAGGGGAATTTCACTTGCTCATTTGAAAGGAACAATAGAAAATTTTCTGAAGCAACTTTTTGGTAATTCAGTTGAATTTCGTTTCCGCCCAGGTTATTTCCCTTTCGTAGAGCCAGGTGTTGAGGTAGATTTAAAATTTCAAGGGCGATGGCTTGAACTCATGGGAGCAGGAATGGTTCATCCACAAGTTTTTAAAAATGTCGGTATTGATTCCTCTGTTTATTCTGGTTTCGCATTTGGAATGGGGGTTGATCGACTTGCAATGATGCGTTTCAATATTCCAGATGTGCGTTTATTTTATCAAGGTGACATGCGTTTACATAATGCTCTGAAGCAATTTTAAAAATTGTACTCACTATATGAAAATATCTCACGCTTGGCTTCAGTCATATTTTAAAGAAGAACTTCCATCTCCAAGTGAGATTGAGTCACTTTTGTCATTGCATTCATTTGAAATTGAAAGTGTTGAAAAGGTGGAAAATGACACAGTGTATGACATTGATGTGTTACCTAATCGTGCACACGACTGTCTATCACATGAAGGAATTGCACGTGAGCTGTCTCTTTTCTTACCATTGACATTCATTACGTTAAACATTCAAGAAGATTATAAAACATGCAAACCTACTCTGAGCGTAGAGGTTCGAGACATTGAGCGTTGTCGTCGATATATGATGCAAGAGCTGATTAATGTGAAAGTGGCTCCCTCTCCCATTTGGCTCGTTCAAAGGTTAGAAGCGATAGGTCAAAGATCGATCAATAATATTGTTGATATTGCAAATTTTGTAATGTTCGATACAGGAAATCCCGTACATGTTTTTGATCGCGAACATATTCAAGGCCCCTCTCTTCTCATCGAACGCTCAACCCCTGGCACCCAACTTACAACGCTCGACGTCCACATCATTACCCTCGACGAATCTATGCTCGTGATTTCAGATCAACAAAAACCTCTTGTTATTGCGGGAATAAAAGGCGGCAAAGACGCAGGTGTTACAGATGCGACGTCACATATAGTTTTAGAAGTTGCGAATTTTGAGCCAGTCTCAACGCGAGCGACATCACTTGCGCTGGGTATTCGAACAGAATCAAGCAAACGTTATGAAAATGATTTTACCCCCGAGCGTGCACCCCAGACTCTTTTTAAGCTTCGAAGTCTATTGATGGAAGTTGCGGGTGGGGAAGAAACACTTGTTTCTGAGTGCATTGACGTTTATCCAAATCCTTCTAACTTGCGCTCTGTTGAGATATCATTGTCAGGTCTTGCGCAACACATTGGTATGAAATACACCTATGCAGAGGTGGTCAATATTTTTAAAAAACTTCAGTGGGAAGTTAAGGACGCAGATACTGAAAATCTTGAAAGTGAAAACGAAGATGCCGATAATGTAATGATTATAACGATACCGCACGATCGCCTGGACATAGTCATATCTGAAGATGTTTATGAGGAAGTAGCCAGAATATATGGCTATGAAAAAATTCCTTCACTTTTACCCACAGAGGTCCAGCAGGAAGATGTTCACACGGCGTCGAGCGTACTCGAGAGCTTGGTGAGGCGCGCACTGACTGCGCGTGGGTTTTGCGAAATTGTTTCATATACTTTTCTTGCGGAAGGTGACGTGTATGTTCAGAATCCTATAGCTGACGACAAAGGAGCGCTTCGCAATGCTCTCGCTCTCAAATTTTCTGAGGCACGTGAAAAAAATGTTTATCACGCACCACTTTTTGGAACAGAAGTTATTCGTCAATTTGAAATAGGTACAGTCTATACAGAGAAAGGAGAAGAACGACATCTCGCTATGTCTGTAGATCCTGTCACTAAACGAGCAACAAAGAAACTTGGTGATCTATCAACATTACTTGATCAAGAATGGAATAGTCTTTGTACCGCTTTGGATATTCCATATCAAACAGGTGTTTTTTCACAAAATGTCTACGAGTGTCTTCTGGATGAAACAACAATTTCGTCTGATCAACGCGCTCTTCTCAATTTTCAAACACATACACAAGAAAGCGAGAATCTGTCATTTAAACAATTTTCAGTATATCCATTTATGACTCGTGATATTTCTCTTGGTATTCCATTTGGAACTGAGATTAAAGCTATAGAAAGTGTTATTCGTTCGCATGGTGGTGATAGTCTTATACGTGTCGACTGTATCGACGAATTTACTCGAGACGATATTTTTGCTGTTGCTTTCAGGGTGGTTTTTCAGTCACAACACGGATCATTGACAGATCAAGAAATATCTTTTACAATGAAGAACATCGAAGATGCGTGTCGTAGAAATTTAGGCTGGAACATTAGATAAATTAAAATACTTTACAATTGCTCAATTTTTTGTATACTTTTGCCCATGACAACTATTCAAGCGCATAACCGCGAAAAAAAATCCAAAATACAAGCATTGCGAGAGCGGGGTCTTATTCCTGCTGTTATGTATTCAAAAGGTGAAATAACGCGAGAAGTTACTATTGATAAAATTGATTTTTTGAAAGTTTTTAAAGATGCTGGAGAGACACAGATCATTCAAGTCGTTTGTGATGATAAAACAGTTCATGATGCTCTTGTTCAAGATATTCAATTCGACCCTGTATCAGAAGCGCCACTCCATGTTGATTTCTTGAAGGTTTCTGCTACGGAATTCATCGAAGTATCTATTCCGCTTGAATATATAGGTGAAGCTCCTGCACTTCTTTTGCGACCAGATGCACAAGTTACGAAAGTTCTTCATGAAGTCGAGGTAGAATCATTGCCTAGAAATCTTCCTACACACATAGAAGTCGACCTTGCTTTACTCCCAGAAATTGAAAGTAATATTCTTGCAGGTATGCTGATTTTACCAGCAAACGTAAAACTCGTTACTGATCCAGAAGAGGTTGTTGCTACAATAACTATCACGCAAGAAGAGAAAGAAGAAGAAAATACCGTGATAGATTTCTCTTCGATTGAAGTAGAAAAGAAAGGGAAGAAAGACGTTGATGGAATAGAAGCATAAAAAGCTGATCTAAAAAAAGAGCCTCGAAATATAGCACATTTCACAGATTTTAATGTTGTGGAAATATTATGGGCAGATGTATAATATAGTGTATACTTACATTCTATGAATACGTTTCAAAACATCATGCGATCTTGTCTCAGTGCGGTACTTGTCGTGTCCATTTTGGGAGTGATGGTTTTACCATTTTCACCAAATATAACATTTGCTCAAACAACAGCTATCCAAAAAGCAAAAGAGGATCTAGAGCGCGAGCTTATTAAACTTGAAGCAGAAATTCGAGAGCAGGAATTACTCCTCTTAGATCAGAAAAATAATTCTGGCACAATCCAAGATGAGATCGAGGTTCTTAGGGGAAAGATAAATAAGACACGTCTTGAAATTTCTAAAAAGAATACTGAAATTCAAAAAATTTCTGGTGAGATCTCTCAACGTGAAGAAAAAATAACCCAGCTTCAAGATAAAGAAGAAAGGCAAAAAGCATTACTCGCTGAACTTTTAAAAAGAGTTCGTCATGCTGGCGATGCAAGTGTTTGGGAATTTGTTTTAAGCAATACGCAGCTATCCGATTTTTTTGAGGTAATTGACGATGTCGAATCAATCAATAGAGATATTCAGGAATCGTTTTATGATATTCGGTTTACAAAAGTAGTAACGAGTGAAGAAAAGGAAACTCTCAACAAGCAAAAAATTGAACAAGAGGATATTAAAAAAGAGCTGGAGTACAACAGACAAACTGTTGAACGTCAAGAAGATCAACAAGAAGTACTTTTAAATGATAGTCAGACAAAAGAAAAATCATTTGAAGAAATTATAGCAGATCGTGAGATAAAAGCTGCTCAGATTCGCGCATCACTTTTTGAACTCGTGGGTCTTTTGAAGGGCGCACAAGGAATTCCTTTTGGGCAAGCACTTGAATATGCTGAAATTGCAGGATCAAAAACAGGGGTACGTGCTGCGTTTATTTTGGCTATTTTACAACAAGAATCTTCTCTGGGTAAAAATGTCGGAACATGTAACCGTCCAGGTGATACTCGCACATGGAAAACGATCATGCCAGGTCCTGTAGAATATTCCTCAGGAAGATCATGGCGTGACGATCAATCTGCATTTCAACGCATAGCGAGTAAACTCGGAATATCTCCTGACGGTCAACCACTTTCTTGTCCACTCGGTAGTGGCGGTTGGGGTGGAGCTATGGGTCCTTCACAATTTATTCCAACAACGTGGGAATCCTACGAATCTCGAGTAGCGGTCGCTGTAGGAGTATCTCTTGCAGACCCTTGGAATCCTCTTCATGCTGTTATGGCAACTGCTCTATATACTGCTGATCTCGGAGCAGGCGTAGGTGGTTACACCGCTGAACGTGAGGCTGCTTGTAAGTACTATTCCGGCAGGGGATGCTCAGACCCAGCTGTAAAAAATGCATTTTATGGTGACGCAGTACTTTCTCATGCCACTTCCATTCAACAAAATATCGACATTTTGAATCAAGAATAGATGCATTGCAAAGTCTAAAGAACTCTTGCATTTGTTCTTTCTTAATGTTAATCTTTCCTTACTATGAAAAAAGACATTCATGCAGACAACTTTCGAACAGTAGCTTTCAAAGACATTGCAAGTGGAGAAGTTTTTCTTGTGCGATCAACTGTGAAAACTGAATCCGTTCTTGATATTGCAGACAAAGAGTATCCTCTTTTTGAAGTGGAAACATCGAGTGCTTCTCATCCTTTTTATACGGGACGCGAAACTCAGCTTGATGCGGAAGGACGCGCAGAAAAATTCCGAGCAAAAATCGCTCGCGCAGGATCAGACCCTTCTGACAAGTCTTCAAAAAAAGCTACAAAAAGTTCTGTTAAAAAAGATTTACATAAATAACTTTTTTATGACATAGCCATCTCATGCAAGATGGTTTTTTGTCTTGATGGGTATTGTATTATCATAAATATAAAATTTATTACGATATAAATACAAAAAGTAAATCTGCACTATAGATATGAATCGAGACATTTCAGTTATAAAAGATAATAAAGAAACAGCATTTTTTGCTATACAGATTGAACAGCTTCTTGCACAGAAAGAAGATGCTTTATTGATGGCGAAGGATTCTGAATTATATCTTATTGCGGAGGAGGAAATAATTCGTCTTGAAATAGAGATTGAAAATATTTATAAACAAGCGGATGACATTATTGAAAAAGATAGAGAAGAACAGCAATATCCGAATGAAATTATGCTCGAAGTGCGAGCTGGCGCAGGAGGTGATGAAGCGTCACTTTTTGCTCGAGAACTTGCTGAAATGTATGAACGGTACGCATTGATGCAAGGTTGGACCTGGCGACTCTCTGATCAGTCTCAAAACGATACGGGGGGATATAAGGAAGCGTCATTTGAAATGAAAGGTTTAGGAGTCTATAAAAGACTTATGTACGAAACAGGCGTTCACCGTGTTCAGCGGATACCTTCAACTGAGAAGCAAGGACGTATTCATACATCCACTGCATCTGTAGCGATTTTACCTATATATAAGCGAACTACGATAGAGCTCAAGCCAGATGATTTAGAAATCGAGACATCGCGAGCGGGAGGTAAGGGAGGACAAAATGTTAACAAAGTAGAAACTGCTGTACGTGTGATCCATATCCCTACTGGCCTTTGGGTACGATGCACGGCTGAAAGATCTCAGCTGAAAAATAAGGAAAGAGCTATGGAACTTCTCAAGTCACGAATTCAGCAAAAGAAAGACGAAGAAGAACGATCAATCTACGCTGGCGAGCGAGCGTCTCAGATCGGAACAGCTGATCGTTCAGAAAAAATCCGAACGTATAACTTTCCTCAAGATAGAATAACAGACCATCGTATCAAAAAAAATTGGAGTAACATGGAAGGTGTTATGGCAGGAAATATCTCACACATTCTTGATGCGATGACAGGCGATATTTCGAACGAAAGTGATGAGAGTGAAGAAGACTAGTAGTCTCCTATTTATATGAATGCTAGAAATAGTGGTATTATTAAATATGTTTTTAGAAAACATAAAAAAAATATCTAGAGCCAGAGACGTATCTCGTGGTTTTCGCCATGAAGAAATACTTTGGGGCTTCCTCGCAGTTTTTAAAAGATATTTATATATAATTTTGATAATTGTACTCAGTTTGCTATTTTTTTTAATATTCACATATTTGCAGAATTTTTATTTGCTAAGAGAGCTTATCAACCTTGATTTTCTGACCACTGCAGCAAAACTAAATATTACATGGAAACTCATAGGGGGAAGTATCACGAATTCAACGATACCTTCGTTTATTGTAACAATACTTTTATCCATATTGTCGGGTATAAATATTTCTTTTTTGACTTTTCTCCTTAGGCAATCAAAAAAAATGAGCCAAAAGAGATCATCAACATCATCTTTTTGGTCCGTATTTTTTGGGGGCTTCCTAGGATTTCTCGGTGCTGGCTGTGTGGCTTGTGGTTCATTTTTTGCACTATCTCTTTTCTCATTTTTTGGAATTGGAGGTTTGCTCACTTTGCTTCCATTGCATGGAGTGGAAATAGGAATGTTAGGAATTGTTCTTCTGTTCTGGTCGACTATGTCTATAGCCCGCAAAATATCAAAGCCGTTGACGTGTTCGATTCAAGAATAAAAAACCGCCAAGGTCTAATTCCCTAAGGCGGCTTTTTTCTAGGTCACTCTTAACGTACGACAAATGTACGTGCAGTCTGCCATTTATTAACAACTCCTATAACAATCAGTGAAAGCAAATAGGCAGTAAAATAGCTTAAAAGAAAAGCTAATATTGCATAATTCCATGAACCAAATGCTTTATGTAATGCAGAGAATAATAAAATTGTGAATGCACATATGTATAGGAATGTAATATTTGAAAATTTTGCCAAGATTTTTATATTTGAAAACCTAGACCAAAAATTTATCTCTGAAAATTCAAATAACAACGTAAAAAACAAAACTAATGCTAATGTCATTTTACCAAATAAACTTTCTCCCCAAGGAAGAATTACAACAAGAATAACAACAATTTCCAGAAGTGTTCGCGATATAAATACCACGAAAATGAGACAAAATTTCTGAAACAACAAAAGCATGCGTATTGAAAAATTCGCAATTTTTTTCACGGGTAAATTTTTAGAGTGTTTATGATTTGTTCAAAAAAACTATACAATTTATCTTGTAAAAAATCAATACATATACAACCAAGCATGGGGAGAAGGTCATGCAGGTACGATGAAACCCGGATATCATGATTTGTGAGTATATTTAAAAAGAAGACACAAACGTCGTATTGTACCTCCCCCATTTCATTAGACACTAACCTTGTTCTCTGAATTGTAGCTCTGTGCGATTTTTTGCGCAAATTGTACCGGTGACATTTTGAGAGCTGTATGAATTCTGGTGCTGCTGTACTGCCAGATGGTTTGATAGACAGCAAGTACTAATTCAGCAATGTTTTTGAACCTCGACCAATCTCCAAGATCAACTTTGAATTGTGAATAAAAAGATTCTTGATAACCATTTTCTCAGGGACAGCCAGGAGTAGAACGAGAAATAATTGTGCCAACCGTGTGTACTGTTTCAACAAATACCTCGGCATTGTATTCACTACCATTGTCGGAGTGAAAAATCGCTGGTCGTGAGTTTTCGAGTAATGCATTCATGAAAACTGACAAAACTAATTGTGTGGCATGTGTAGTGTAGACAGAAAGCCCAACTATTTTTCGGGTGAATAAATCCATGACGGTTGCCACATACACTACCTTGCCTTGAAACGACAGATAGGTGAAATCCGATGCCCAGATGTGGTTCTCATAGTGAGGACACTCAGTGATGAGTAGGTTTGGGTAAATAACCTTGATATTGTTCGTCTTTTTGTACATCCTGCCACGCCTCCGGTATGCTTTGATACCAAATATGTTCACCACTCGTTAGATTGGTTTGTAGTATAGCGATTGACGTGATACACCAAGCTCTCTAGCCAAAAGAGTTTTGGTCGTCTGACCATGCTCCATCACTTCTTTTTTTGGGTTTCCGAAAGCTTGAGGGTGATTCCACCCACGAGCTTTAATAATTGCTCGTTCTCACGTTTAAGTTTTATGTTTTCTGCTAGGGTTGGTTGACCTTCGACTCGCTTGGCTATCCAGCTGTATATAGTACCGTCTGATATACCGTGGTCTTTGGCGGCTTGTGTGCCCGTCACACCATCATTTTTAATTCGATTAATGATTTACTCCTTCACCTCAGGTGCTATTGTTTTTCCTCTTATGTTGCTTGTATGAAAAGTACATAATGTATTAGGACACTCTTTCATCTAATATAGAGATATATAAAAATGAAACTAATCAACATAAATGACGACTTCAAACAAAGATTTGGTGTCGTTCACGAAAAAATTAGGGAATAAGCAAAAACCGTTCTTGCTTAAATATTTAATTCCCATTGAGGATTTATTCTGAAAACAGAAACCAACAACTATCATGAATGACTAGCAAGGACCGTCCTTGCTAGTTTAAGGTACCTGACCCCTTTAATTTAAAAATGATAGGGATAAAAGGTGTCAGGAACCTTTAGTCACTGGGAGTAGCAAGAACCGTTCTCGCTACTCTATGAAGCAACTGGCAAAGGTTGGGATAAAAATCTAATATAGTATATAAAAAATAACAGTTTGCTATTTCAGATATGATATGATATCATCACTTATATGAAATACCGGGAGTCTATAATTGAACAACTCAAAAACCAGCCTTATTTTACCAAAGAGGGGTTTTCCCAGTTGGCGAGTGGATATTCATTGAAAGATTCAACTATTAGCTCGTATCTCGTTAGGTCTGTTGCTCGTAAAGATATTATTCAACTTAAACGAGGAGTATATGTAACCAGTGATTTTCATCTGAAACATCGAAATGATACCTCATATTTTTTTTATCTTGCAAATATTTTGCGTGGTCCATCATATATTAGTTCGTGGACAGCGCTTCAGTATTATAATCTTGTAACAGAAACAATTAACACTATCACATCAGTAACAGAAAAAGGTACACGAAATTTTACTACAAAAGTAGGTACCTTTTCGTATCAGTCTATTACTAAAAAATTATTTACAGGCTTTATCTTAGAGATGGGTGATTTTGAATTTTATATTGCATCACCATCAAAAGCTCTTTTCGATCTTTTATATTCAAAAACAAATCAGTTTCGAGGTTTTTCTCTTGAATCATTAGACGGCCATGTGGAGAGTTTGCGAATTGATATTGATGAAATGGAAACAGGCGAACGAGAAAAGTTTTATAAAATGGTAAAAGAATACATGCACCATGAATAACCAAATTATTTTAAAACTTAAAACAAAACTTAAAGAAGTAAACGCTCGTGGTTTTGTCGAGATTGAAGCTCAAAGGAATTCACTTAAAGAAGTGTTGCAGTTTTATATTTTAGATTGTATTTATCTTCATTCAGAATATAAAGAATGGACCATGTACGGTGGGTCTGCTCTTCGTATTTGCCACGAACTCGATCGAATGTCTGTTGATTTAGATTTTGAAATTCCAGAACAGACAACACAGGAACTTTTGGAAAAACTGAAAAAAGATATAAATGACTATTTTGTATCCAACTATGGCACTGGCGATGATTTTCTTACTATTAAACTTGTTGGATCTCGAGGGCTTCGTCTCAACTTTTATGTTGGAGGAAATCTTGGTCTGGGACATGCTTCTGATCAAGTGCATGTAAAAGTAGACCTTAATTGTTTTTTTGCACCCAAAACAACAACTGAAAGAATCCCTATCAACCAAAACCAGCTTTCATTTGTGATTAAGACGTACAATATGTCGAACTTGATGGCGAGTAAAATTGCAGCAATATTTTTGCGTGGGGAGCGAATCGTAGGGAGTGATGTATTTGGTGAGAAGGGGCGGGATATTTATGACCTTTTATGGTACATGGAAAAGAAAATTATTCCGGATTTAGATTATCTTAAAGCCAAGGGTGTTTCTGTTTCAAGTTTGCAGAATTTATTTGATAAATTGACTCTAAAAATGAACGAAGTAACTCAGAAAAACCTCGAGGACGATTTAAAACCGTTGTTTACTGATGGTGCGAAGATCTCATACTGGCTACAGCATTGGTATGAAAGCTATCTTCACCTGCTTAAATCGTATCCTATTCGTCAGGTAACAGAGATTGAAATGATGAGGATTCATCAGGATTTTCACTCTGATAATTATTCGTTTATTTATTATTATAAGACCACAGATACACACCGAGTAACTTTTGTCGCAACGGTGAGTGATTATTGGCTCGAATTTGATGATGGAAATATACCAACAGTAATTGATGAATCACTTATGAAATATGTTGACACAACGCAGTCGGGTGAGCTTTCAAATAAAATAAAACAGTACACAACATTGTTTTATGAAAAAATAGAAGGTTATTTAGCAAAGACAAACCGCGAGGTTTTGAGTGATCAGATCAAAACAAAAATAATGCGTACTACCGCAGATAACCTTAACCGTAGAGAGCAGATAGTACTGACAAAGTCGGCATTGCTTTCATGTGAATTTGATGATCTTTTAAAATAATTTTTAAATAAGATAAAGGTGTCAGGTACCTTTATTTGATTTCAAATATCCATATTCTGAGAAACCTATTCCTGTTGATTTCGAGGTTGTCTCTATGGCTTGTTGTAATTCAATTTTAATATCTTGCTCAACGAAGTATTCATCACGTGCAAGTGATCTTACATACTCTGGGTCTATATAGTCGTAGGTAGAAAAATCGACGCTAGTTCTGTCTTCATATATATCATTAACAAGCCTATTAAATACATCAGGGTTCTGTATACGCTCAAAGAGTAGTAATGAATGATTACCTTCGTAATTAGCTTGTTCTTCGATGCTTTTTTCTTGTTTTTCTTAAGAATTTTCTGGATTGTTTTGCTGTACTTTTTCTAATGACATAAACTAAGAAATTTTGTTTAAAAATTCCTCTGAATCTTTTGTTAAGGTATTTTCAACACCTTCCAGAATCATTGATTTAATAAGTTTATATTCCTTAAGGTATTCTTTTTCTGCTTGTTCTGTATCAGCTCTATCTTGGTATTTTTTATCAAGTTCTTTTTCTTTTTTATCAAGAAGCTTTTCTGCTTGCTCTGTTACAAAATCAACTCGGTCGTGAACCGTAGCTAATTCTTGTTGATACTGAATCATCAAATCAACGATAGCGTTTTCAATTTGTTCAACTGTTTCTAACATATAATTATCGTGCAATTAATTGGCGAATACCTATTTTAGCTGCCTTACCTGTTGTTTTTGCCATTTCCCACATAGTTTTCAGACCCATTCCTGTAGCCTCAAATGCTGCTTTTGTTCCATCTTTCATTAGATTATCAAATCCATACTTTTTATTAAAAGCCATTTTAGCTCCAGATTTTATCGCTCCACCCATAACCTTTTTACCTAGTCCTGTATATACAAAATCAAGAGCACTATTTCTAGTCTCTTTTAGTTGGTCTTTAAATTCTCTTTTTTCACGTAACATTTCAGCTTGAAATCCAGGTGAACGTAATCGAGCTTCTCTATTTCTTATTTGGTCTTTTATAAATGCTTCTATTCCCATAAGTATATATATTATAACTGTCAAAACTTAAACTCACAATGAAATATTATGAACTTAAAATTGAGCGTATTTTAATAGTAGGCATACGCAATTTCTCTGTTAACAATGTTAACGTTTTTTGATTTTTTCTTGAATAATCCAAAAGCTGCAAGTATAAGCACAAGTGCTATTATTTGAGCTGCTGCATCTCCAAAACCAGGCATATATTTTAAACAATACATAAACCTTGCAACAGCAACTAATCCTGCTGAAAACTTTGAGTAGTCAGAAATAATACTTATTATTCCTAAAAAGATTGCTTCAATAATTCTAAATATTCCTCTGAATATTGACCTGCTAATGTTTAAAAATGTATCCCTTTGTTTAAGTTTTATTTTGTTGAGTGTACTTGATTTCTTAAATATGTAATATTATATAAACATAGCAGTGTCAAGTAATAATGTAACTATTTAAAACAAAAAACCTTCTACAAGGTTTTTTGTTTTGTCCAAAACTAACCCATTCGTGTTAGCCCTTATGTGTGCGCATGCCAGGACTCGAACCTGGGACCTCGTCATTATCAGTGACGCGCTCTAACCATCTGAGCTACACGCGCAAAATAATGAAAAAACTATATCAGAAAAAATACATGTGGTCTAGTCTCGCTATCCACTTTTGTTCTGTTTACATTTAAGTGCTATTTGTTATACTGACGCCGTTCCTGTGCATAGATAGGATTGCATTTTTGCAAAACTATGTCAAAACATTTTTTATGGATAAAACCACACATGAGAAGATTAAGCAATGTGAACAAGAGCGAGAGCGAATGGTGACGCGAATCTTTTGGAATGGCCTTGAGATTGCACTCATATTTGGTTTACCCGTAGCTCTTGGAATTTTCATAGGAAAGCAATTCGAAGTTGAGTCCTTTGCCGGAATTATGATCGGAACGTTTATTTTTTCATGGATTATTCTGATATTTCGTTACAGATCAACGTCAAGAAAAATTCAGAACATTGAAACAAAAATAAAAGAATTAAAAAAAATACTAGAACAAGAATCAGAACAACAGACCGAGTGAAAGCTAAATTGAATCATAAATAGTAAAGTTTCAAGTCTAAAATATCATGGCATTTTCATTTAACATTATACGAGGTATTACACCACTCGATCCCGAGATTGTTTTTACTATCGCAAACTATAAAATTGCAAGTTCGACAATGATGACATTTCTAATAGTTGTCGTCGTTGCACTTTTTGTTTTTTTCTCTGTTCGAAAATTTAAAGAAAGACCAGGTACGTGGCAAGCGCTCGTTGAGATTATGTACGAAAGTCTTGTTTCGTTTATTGAGCAAATTACACAAAATCGAAAGCGGGCCGAAATGGCTTTTCCAGTCATTGGTGCAATGTTTGTATATCTTGTTATGGCAAACCTCATAGGACTTTTCCCAGGACTTACAGATATTTATGTCGGCGGAAAACCTCTCTTCCGAACAGCAACATCAGATTTTAATACAACGTTCGGCCTCGCACTAGGTTCGGTTATAGCGATCAATGCCATATCTCTGAGGGAGTGGGGAGCGTGGGAGTTTTTTAATAAATTTATCAAAATCCGAGATGTCTGGAATGGTTTTCGAAAAGGAATTGGTTCCGGTGCCATGGCGCTTGTAAATTTTTTTGTTGGCCTGCTTGACATTGTAGGTGAATTTGCAAAAGTTCTCTCACTTTCTTTGCGTCTTTTTGGCAATATGTACGCTGGACAGGTGCTGATGATCATTTTTTTTGGGGCTGTTGCATACATTATTCCTAGTGTTTGGCTTGCTATGAGTCTATTTGTAGGTTTTTTGCAAGGTCTCGTATTTGCTTCTCTCGTAGCTGTATATTATATTTCAGCTGTAAAGGAAGACGAAACATCCTGATTGTTGTGATATAAAATAGTAAAGTAGTGTCGAGGGCACAGCTCAAAGCGAGTCGAATCATCGACAAAACTGTACGTTTTGTATTTATTAAAAATAAAATAATTTATATGGATCCAGAATCAGCAAAATATATAGCAAAAGGGCTAGCGACACTTTCCATGTTCGGCTCAGCTATAGGAGAAGGTTATCTTATTGGAAAGGCTCTTGAAGCTATGGGTCGTAATCCAGATATGCAAGGACCAATTTTTACTCGAATGCTCATTGGGGTTGCTCTTGCTGAGTCTACAGCAATCTACGCCTTCGCTGCGTTCTTCTTGATCTAGCAGATAAATATCTCCTCTATGTCGATTCTCGAAGTTTTAGGAAATATTGGTTTTGATTGGCAGGTTGCTCTCGCAAACCTCATCAACTTTCTCGTAGTTTTTTGGTTGTTGAAACGCTATGCTTTTAAACCTCTCATGGGCATCATTCGTGAACGTCAAGCAAAAATTCAAGAAGGTCTTGAGCACGCACAATCCGCAGAAGCAGAATTTGTTGTGGCTCGTCAACAAAGTGAAAACATCATATCTGATGCACGCAAAGAAGCAAACGGTATTGTAGCCATTGCTCATGACCGAGGAGAAAATTTAGTTACTGAGGCTACGTCAAAAGCTCAACTCCAAGCAGAACGAATTGCTGAAAATGCTGAGCGTGACGCAAAAAAAGAATATGAAAGAATACTTTCCGAGTTTAAGGAACAAGCAGCTTCGCTTGTTGTTTCAGGCATTGAGAAAATTTTACGAGAAGAAGTAACAAAAGAGCAAAGTGTTGCACTCAGTAAGAAGGCGCTGGCTCACATGAAATCATGATTTCCTCTCGCCATGTTGCTCAATCTCTCTTTGAGCTCCTGCAAGAATCTCCGAAAGATAAACATAGCAAAATCATAAAAAATTTTTTTGGGTTCATTGATCACCACCGGGCACAGCATCTATTCTCATCAATTTTTCGACATTTTGAACAGGTTACAAAAATTGAAGAGCAAACCAATACTCTTTTTGTTAAAAGCGCCTACGAACTTCCAAAAGACGTATGTTTGCAGATTGCAAAACATACACATGCAGAAGAGTCTCCGTTTCAGCAGTCGACTGATCCGGATTTGATAGGAGGATTTATTGCAGAATATAAAGGTAAACGCTTTGATGCCAGTCTCCGTTATCAACTTCAATCCTTACGAGAAAACCTAACACGCTAAATATGTCTACAGAAACACTTATACAACAACTCAAAACAAAAATTTCTCAGTTCGAATCACAAGTGAACGTGTCAGAGACTGGTACGGTTACGAGTGTACGTGATGGTATCGCGACAATATCAGGACTTGCGGGCTGCCAATCATCTGAAATGCTCAACTTTGGGAATGGAATTCTCGGACTTGCATTGAACTTAGAGGAAGATTCTATCGGTGCCATTATTTTAGGAGATCAAACTGCTATTTCAGAGGGGGACTCAGTAAAACGTACAAAAGAGATTCTTTCTATTTCCGTATCAAACGACATAATCGGTCGTGTTGTTGGTCCACTCATGAATGTTCTTGACGGGAAAGGAGATTTATCTAAAGGTAAACAAGTTCCTGTAGAAAAAATTGCACCAGGAGTTATGAGTCGTGAGCCGGTAAATCAGCCGTTACAAACCGGTATTAAATACATTGACGCACTCATTCCGATTGGGAGAGGTCAACGAGAGCTTATTATTGGTGATCGACAAACAGGAAAAACACAAATTGCTATCGACACTATTTTAAATCAACATGATCAAGATGTTATCTGTATTTACGTTGCTATAGGACAAAAAAGATCGAAAGTTGCGCGTATCGTTGCGGAACTCGAAAAACGTGGAGCTATGCGATACACGACTGTCGTTCTAGCAGGAGCTTCAGACAACCCAGCTCTTCTCTATCTAGCACCATATGCTGGGACATCAATAGCAGAATATTTTATGGATCAAGGCAAAGACGTGCTCGTTGTCTACGACGATCTTTCAAAGCATGCAGTTGCATATCGAGAAATGTCACTTCTCTTGCGACGACCGCCGGGACGAGAAGCATATCCAGGAGACGTATTCTATCTGCATTCACGGCTGCTTGAGCGATCATGTCGAAGAAATGAGGCTCATGGAGGGGGATCTATTACAGCATTACCTATCATTGAAACACAAGCTGGAGATCTTTCGGCTTACATTCCGACAAACGTAATATCAATTACTGACGGACAAATTTTTCTTGAAACTGATCTCTTTTACAAAGGGATTAGACCGGCTATCAATGCAGGAGCTTCTGTTTCTCGAGTGGGAGGTACAGCACAGATTAAAGCAATGAAAAAAAATGCAGGACCAATGAAATTAGCACTTGCTCAGTATCGTGAACTTGCAAGTTTTGCGCAGTTTGACTCAGATTTAGACCCTGCAACTAAACTTACTCTTGATCGTGGAAAACGAGTTACTGAGATTATGAAACAAAAGCAATATTCTCCTGTATCAACGGCGCATCAGATTGCAGGTATTTACGCTGTCAATAAAGGTTATTTGGATAATGTTCCTATTGAAATGATCTCAGGCTGGGAAAAAACTTTTCATCAATTCCTTGACGCTTCCAAAAAACATATGATTGATGCATTAATGACAGGATGGGATGATAGTATCGAAGAAAAGCTTCAGCGCGCGTGTGAAGAATTTAACATGACACGTTCCGATTAACATTTATTTTTATGGCGCTTCAAGTACGAGCTATTAAAACAAAAATTAAATCCATTGGTAATATAAAAAAAATTACTAAGACTATGGAAATGGTTAGCGTTTCAAAAATGAAACGCTCTGTTGAACGTGCTCAAGCCTCAAAAGAGTTTGCTTTTCGTGCTCTTGAGCTCTTAGCAAATATTTCCTTAGAACGAAATATCTCGCACTCCCTTATCGATGTAAAAAATGGCAATAAAGTTCTCATGCTTATTATGGGTTCGAACAAAGGTTTGTGTGGCGGCTATAATGTAAATATCAATAAAGCTGTAGCTCAGTATATGCGTCGACATCCTGATATACATGTAGAAGCACTGTGCATAGGAAAACAGGCGGAGAAAATTGCACGTCGACAAGGTATTACTATCAAAGCAAGCTTCGTTAATTTTTCTGACTACACACAAGCAGAAGATGTTAAAGCCGTTGTAGATGTTCTTATTAAAGAATATATGAGTAATTCAGAGTATCGAAGTGCCGTTGTTGTCTACACATCATTTTTGAAACAGTTGCAGTATAAAGCAATGGTGAGAAAGTTTCTTCCGCTTGATCCCTCTATCATCAGAGATGTCTTAACTGATCACGATACACCACCAAAAGATCCTAAATCAATGTCACTCTATCTATTTGAACCCGATGTTGAAGCAGTTATTGAAAAAATCGTTCCACTTCTCTGTACTGCCGTTATTTACCAAGTCATGCTTGAAGCTCAAGCCTCCGAACATAGCTCTCGTATGGCAGCGATGAGAAATGCAACGGATAATGCAGGGAATCTTCAAGACTCACTCACGCTTGAATTTAACAAAGCACGTCAAGCAAATATCACCCAGGAAATTTCTGAAATAGTCGCTGGAGCAGAAGGAGTTTAATGAGTAATAATAATTTATATATGAGTACTACAAATAAAGGAATCATAACTCGAGTTATCGGACCGGTTGTCGACGTACGATTTGAAAACGAAATACCTAAAATTTATAATGCACTTACAGTAGATTGTCTTGGTACAGTTTTAACATTGGAAGTTGAACAACATATTGGTCTTCATGAAGTAAGAACGATTTCTATGAGTTCTACAGACGGTCTTGTTCGAGGTCAAGAAGTTATAGATACAGGATCAGCCATTTCGGTTCCCGTTGGAGACCTTGTCTTGGGTCGCATGTTTGATGTTGTGGGAAATCCGATCGACGAAATGGAAGCCCCCAAAAATGCACCTCGCATGTCAATTCATAGAGAGGCTCCTTCATTCGCTGAGCAATCTTCAAAAACAGAAGTTCTTGAGACAGGTATTAAGGTTATTGATCTTATCGCTCCCTTTTTAAAAGGAGGAAAAGTTGCCATGTTCGGAGGTGCTGGAGTAGGTAAAACTGTCACTATTCAAGAGCTTATCAATAATGTTGCAAAACAGCATGGTGGCTATTCCATGTTTGCTGGAGTCGGAGAGCGAACACGTGAAGGAAATGATCTCTATCATGAAATGAAAGAGTCAGGAGTTCTCGACAAAACTGCGCTCGTTTTTGGTCAAATGAATGAACCGCCGGGTGCCCGTGCCCGTGTTGCACTTTCAGCTCTTACTATGGCAGAACATTTTCGTGATCAAGGGAAAGACCTTCTTCTTTTCATTGATAATATATTCCGATTCACTCAAGCTGGATCTGAAATGTCAGCTCTTCTTGGCCGTATGCCATCAGCAGTAGGATATCAACCAACCCTTGCAACAGAAATGGGTAATTTACAAGAAAGAATCACGTCAACAACAAAAGGTTCTATCACTTCCGTTCAAGCAGTGTATGTTCCTGCCGATGATTTTACAGATCCAGCGCCCGCGACTACTTTTGGTCACCTCGACGCAAGCGTTTCTCTTTCTCGGTCACTTGCCGAGCTTGGTATTTATCCCGCTGTTGATCCGCTTGATTCATCGTCTACAATTCTTGATCCTGAATTTGTGGGAGAAGATCACTACAATGTAGCGCGAGGTGTACAACAGGTTCTACAACGATATAAGGAATTGCAAGATATTATTGCAATTCTTGGTATGGACGAACTTTCTGATGCTGACAAACAGACAGTCGCGCGAGCGCGTCGTATCCAAAAATTCTTATCCCAACCATTTTTTGTCGCGGAACAATTTACCGGTACTCCTGGGAAATTCGTGCCGCTTAGTGAAACTGTTCGTGGATTTAAAGAAATCTTGGAAGGGAAACATGATGATGTCCCTGAGAATGCTTTCTACATGAAGGGAGGTATTGATGAAGTAGCTGAAACAGTGAAATCTAATGCAAAATAATTTTTTTATTTCAAAAGTTGAAAGAATCATAATATTAATACATCATGTCTGAATCTCTCTTACATCTTCATATGGTCACTACAGAGCGAGTCATTCATGATGACGAAGCTTCGAGTATCACGATCACAACTTCAGCAGGAGAGATTACTATCTTACCTCATCATACTTCGTTGATCTCAGTTATAAAAGCTGGAGAAATAACTATTCGTAAAGGTAATGAGCAAGCAACATATGCTATTGCAGGCGGAATTCTAGAGATTCGACCTGGTTCCTCTGTCATTGCCCTTATTGATGCAGTAGAACATGTTTCTGCTATCGATATGGAGCGAGCTCAAGATGCATATGATCGTGCGACCCAAGCAATGAAAGAAAAAGTTGAGAAATCTGATGTCGATTATGCTCGACTAGAAGCTTACATTGAAAAAAATCTCAATAGAGTTAGAACAGCTCAAAAATATAGAAAGTAAAACATTATTGACGAGAACGTCAATAATACTTCATGAGTTGATATCCACTTCTCATTTTCAAATCTCATGGTATGATTGTTTCAGTTAATTAATGATGTAATACTGAATTCGCCTATGGGAAAGAAAAATAAGAAACATCAATACAAAGAGCCCTACACAAAATTTCAAGCGATTAACACTGATATCATGTCAGAAGAAAATACTATGGATAATTATTCAAAATCAACAGATGAGAATATCAATATTACAGATGTCAATAGTAACGTTCCAAAAGAAAGTGTAAGTGAGTCAAAAAACAATGATGGGAATGATTGGGCAAAATATTGGAATATTGCGATAGGGACAATAATACTTGCTGCTATAATTGTCCTCGTTATCATTATGAGGGGGAATAGTGGGAATGATAATTCTAGCGAAGACACTGAAAATTCAGTTCTCGAAACAGGTGCATCTTCACTCCATGGTTCAGTTGTTAATTCGCAGGTGATGAAACCAATAGAGGATGGCGAATTTACATATTCTTTTGAAAATATTGACTGGGTTCTTACATCAGTAGAAAATAGTACAGAAGAATCAAAAACATCTGTTTCATTTTATTTTGAAAATTTTACTCGCCGAAATGGAGTATACGCTCAATTTAATCGACCATATAAGCTTGGTTCTTACGAGGGAACATGTACGATAGTGGAATCGTTAACATATGACACAGTTAAAGAAACTGGTGTTCCGCTTTCATTTGTAACGTGTCGTTCAGGAGAGATGGGATCTGATATTGTGCTTTTCCAACAAGACGATAATGTTATAGCAAAAATACGTAGCATGTCAGCTGAAGCAGAAGACTCCACAAATAAGCAAATGGTAATAGTAGGAGATTTTTCTGAACTCTATACCATTCCGCTGAACACCATCATTCGATAGCACCTTTTGGAAAGATCGCTCCAGATTGCTTACACAATGCTCACCTCGGTGGGCTTTTGTGTCCATTGGTCTGTTCGCTCTGCATGTTCATGTCATCTTTTTGTATAAAATATGATAACTACAATAAACTTTTTTACTTTCGATGATAAATCTCACTAGCCGAAAAAAAAGAGCTTTAGATCTAACTAATCTTCTTCTGTCCATGTATCCCGACGAAAAAAGTCCTTTGAACTATTCATCCCCATGTGAATTACTCATTGCTGTAATACTTTCAGCTCAATGCACTGATGAAAGAGTAAACTTGGTTACTCCTGTACTTTTTCATAAATATTCAACACCTTTCACGTTAGCTCTTGCTTCTCAACAAGACATCGAAAAAATAATTTTTTCTACAGGATTTTATAAAAACAAAGCAAAAAATATTCGTGAAACGGCGAAAATAATTGTCTCAGAATTTAAAGGTGAAGTCCCTTCAATTCATTCAGAGCTTATGACGTTACCAGGAGTTGCTCGGAAAACAGCGAATGTGATACTTTCAAATATTTGGAATGTTCCATGTATTGCAGTAGATACACATGTTCGTCGATTTGCACTCAAATTTGAACTGAGCGATTCGCGTGATCCCAATCAAATCGAATATGATCTGTGCGAGCTTATCCCACAAGAATTTTGGATTAGCATGAGTTATGCTATAAAGGAGTATGGGCGAACTATCTGCAAGGCGCGTCCACACGAATGTACAAATCATCCTTGCACACGTCTTTATCCAAGAGCAAGTAAAATATGGCCTACGTCGAAGTAATATAACTTTGATCGACAATTATAGCAATTCAAATAAAATAATTAACTCTATATGGAAGGTACACTTTTTGTAATTGCTACACCGATTGGGAATCTTGAAGATATAACATATCGTGCTGTGAAGACACTTTCTAAAGTGGATCTTATCTTATGTGAAGACACACGCGTTACTCAACATCTCCTCTCGACATATTCAATCTCCGTTCCACTCAAAGCTTTTCACTCGCATACGAGCGAAGAAAATATCACAGAAATCATCTCGAAACTACAACAAGGAAAAAAAATAGCCCTTGTTTCGGACGCAGGTACTCCAGGAATTTCTGACCCTGTTGTATATCTCATACAAAGACTTCAACGTGACTATCCAGATTGTCAGATTATTCCAATTCCAGGTGTATCCGCACTTATAACGCTCTGGTCCGTTGCGGGTCTCGCAGGAAATGAATTTGATTTTATAGGATTTCTACCGCAAAAGAAGGGAAGAGAAACCGCTCTCAAAAAAATGATTCAAAATGATGTTCCAACGATATGTTATGAATCAGTCCATAGAATTGCTAAAATGCTTTCTGAGTTGAATACACTGAGCCCAGAAATTCAAATTATTGTCGGCCGTGAGTTAACAAAATATCACGAAGACATCCTACGAGGAACGCCAGAGCAAATTATTAATAGATTTCATGAGCAACCCGAAACTCTCAAAGGTGAATTCACAGTGATTGTTTCAAAACATTAAGTTATACTCTAGTTATGATATCTTCGCGCATTCTCTATATCCATGGTTTTCTTCTTATCCTTATTCAGATTATGGCTGTTCCTTCGGTCATGACTCGAGTAGTATCTCTCGGGATAGGTTTATCCATTATTGTAAACACGTATATGTCGTATCGTGAAAAAAAAATTACATCTATAAAAGATGAATCTGTTACATCTATAAAAGATGAATCTATAAGCGTCTATGCAAATTCAGAAGAAATTCAAAGCAGTGAATCTCGTACATCAACCATTGAACGACATTCACTTACAACATTCCAATAGTTTCCATCTTTCATTTGTTACGTATACCGTACTAATGATTTTTTTTCTTCTTGTGGGTGTTGGGATTGTATATGCTTCACAACAAAATGAATCCATGTCAATGAGCGATGGCTCAGTTTCTAACACCGACGAATTTGAAATTTCTTTGGAGATTCAAAAGCCATCACTTTCAGTCATTCCTGATTTTGTACAAGAAGAAGCTACAAAACACAAAACTCCATACCTAGATTTTTATTCTATGACATATGGTCACCAGGAGGCTATTCATATTCCTACTCCTGCTATCGTAAGAGCGGTTTATATGACAAGTTGGGTTGCAGGGCGAGAAGACCTCAAAGAAGCCCTGTTAAATTTTATTGATGAAACCGAAGTAAATGCCGTTGTGTTAGATGTGATCGACGACACGGGACGTGTTGCTTATAATTTACCTGCACCTACTGCTCACGAACTCGGTATTATTGACAATAGAGTAAAAGATATCCATGGTCTTTTGCGAGAACTTCATAAAAGAGACATATATGTGATCGGACGTATTGCATCATTCCAAAATCCTGAAATCTCAGAAAAAAAACCCGAGTGGGCTGTTTTATCTAAAAGTACAAGGAAACCCTGGAAGGATTATAAAGGAAAAGGTTGGGTTGATGTGTCATCTGTTGAAATGTGGGATTTTCTTGTAGAAGTGGCACTTGCGTCTCACAGTGTTGGTTTTGATGAAATAAATTTTGATTACATTCGATTTCCTTCTGATGGACCAATGAATGATGTTTCTTATAAAGATTCAGTGACACCAAAGGCAGAACAATTAGAAAAGTTTTTCAGCTATATAGACGAGAAAATGTCTCATGAAGGAATTGTGACATCAGCAGATGTTTTTGGAATGGTGGCGAGCCATCGCGATGATCTCAATATTGGTCAAGTACTCGAAAGAGCTGCTCCGTATTTTGATTATATATCTCCCATGGTTTATCCGTCTCACTATCCTGATGGATTTATTGGTTTAGGGGATCCCAACGATCATGTTTACGATATTGTAAAATATTCCATGATTGAAGGGTCAAAGCGTCTTGAAGCTATGGGGCTTCCACGAACTAAACTTCGCCCGTGGCTTCAAGATTTCGATTACGGAGCGAATTATGGTACGTATGAAGTCGAACAGCAAATTCTTGCTGTCTATGATGCAGGCATTCCGTCTTGGATGATGTGGAACGCATCAAATAGATATACAAAAGATGCTTACTCCCCAGATGAACCTATGATAGAATAGCTCTTATGTATGCCATCATCACGTAACCATATGACAATTCGAGTTCTTATCGCACTTCTCATATTAGGAATTGGTTTCTTTGTGGGAACAATTTTTGGGGCTCAACGCGCAGCTGAGTTAACTATAGTTTCAGTACTCAATGCAGAAAATGAAGCAACTGCTGATATTGATTTTCAGCCATTTTGGGATACATGGGGAATTTTACAGAGTAAGTACCCATTTCGAAACTCTGCACCCAGTGCCCAAGATCGTTTGTATGGCGCTATAGCGGGCCTTGTAGCAAGCTATGATGACCCATATACAAACTTCTTTAATCCGGAGCAACTCTCACTTTTCATGGAAAGCATCGAAGGGGCTTTTACAGGTATTGGTGTTGAGATAGGAATCGAAGATGATCTTCTCACGGTTATTTCTCCTTTGAAAAATACACCTGCCTATAAAGCTGGTCTCATGCCGGGGGATAAAATTCTTTACATCAACGAGGAAGCGACACTTGGTATGACAATCGATGAGGCTATCCGTCGCATACGAGGAGAACAGGGTGAAGCAATTTCTCTGGGTATTTTTCGAGAAAGTACAGAAGCCCAATTTGATGTTTCGATCATACGAGATATTATTCGAGTGCCACCTCTTGTATATGAAGCTCGAGAAGATGGTGTATTCTTGATTGAGCTTTACACTTTTGATGAGTCATCGTCAAAGGAATTTGAAAATGCATTACGGGTATATAGTGCTTCCGGCTATAAGAAAATGATTATTGATATGCGTGGAAATCCAGGAGGATTCTTAGATGCAGCGATCGAAATATCGAGTCATTTTATTGATGCTGGAAAGCCAGTTTTGATAGAAGATCAAGGGGAGGGAACAGAAGAATTTGTTTTTAGAAGCAAGGGTTACACAATAATAAATTCAGAACAGCACGAAATTGTTATTTTAGTTGACGGAGGATCCGCTTCAGCATCAGAAATTGTTGCTGGTGCACTTCAAGAAGAAGGTGTAGCAACACTGATCGGTGAACAAACATTTGGTAAAGGTTCTGTGCAAGAATTATTGTCCATAACGAAAGATACGTCGCTTAAAGTTACTGTAGCACGATGGTTGACACCTCGTGGTGTATCAATATCAGAAGGTGGACTAACTCCAGATATTGAGGTTATAATGACTCCGGAGGACCGTGAGAATGACACAGATCCCCAATTTGATGCAGCCCTCTCATACCTACAAGTAACTCAATAAGAATATGAAAGTAGTACTATTACAAGATGTGCGAAAAGTTGGGAAAAAATACGATGTCGTGAATGTTGCAGATGGCTATGCGAGAAATCAATTGATTCCCTTGAAGTTAGCAACCCAGGCATCGCCTGAAATTCTTGCAAAAATAAAAAACGAAAGATCTTTAGCTTCAATGGAAGATGAAAACCGAAGCAATATTTTATCGAATTCACTTGCAAAGATTAACGGCACAACAGTTATTGTTCTCGCTCGGTGGAGTGAACAGGGAAGTCTCTACGAAAAAATGACTGAGACAAAAGTTGCTGAGATTATATCAAAATCAGCAGGATTTGATGTAGATGTTCATAATATAAAAATGGAGAATCATATAAAGATAGCAGAAGATACAGTTGTGAAGATTAAACATGGAGAAAATATCGCAGAAATTACATTACATTTTGAGAAGCAGGGAAGTTAGAGTCATTATACAAAGAAAACCTCTCGAAATAGTGTAAGAGGTTTTCTTCGCATCTTTTTTAAATCAACTGATCTAGAGGAGTTTTGTAAAGGTTAAAAATTTCTCAGCTAGGTACTACTTAGGAGTAACGTTAACAATCTTTCTTTTGGATGTTCTGCCGTCGAAATTATTTTTTTGTGTTTGTTTGAATGACACAACACCTTCTTTATCAGCATATAATGTGTGGTCTCTACCAATTCGTACATTCTTGCCAGCAAGAATCTTTGTGCCGCGTTGTCGAACGATTATAGAGCCCGCTTTCGCTATTTCTCCACTATATAGTTTAGTACCTAAATATTTAGGATTTGAATCTCGGAGGTTTTTAGCTGTACCTCCAGCTTTTCTATGTGCCATATAAGTATAAAATGAATCAGATTATTTATTTAAGACGACTGCTACTTCTAAGTGCTCTACTGTTCTTCATGTATCAAAATTTTAATTGGATTTTCGCTGGGATAGCGGTTACAGCGCTTATAGTAGATACCAGTGAACGCAGAAAGTATACATACTATTAAAGAATTATGCAAGGCCCACGGTATTGGCTTTGCGCTATCTGTATTGCTCGGAATATGCGCAATTCTGGTTGGATATTCATGGGGTTTACAAGAAGATTTTTACAAGAGTTCAAAAGGTATTACGATCAGTGGCAGTTCACCACCAGTAATTGACGACATGCTAATATTATTGGATAATAATAAATATGAAAATACTTCCCAAGATATTAATAAAAAGATTAATCAAAATCAAATAGCCGTAGATACCTTATCTCATAATATAGAAGGGACGTATATCGCGAAATCAAATGGAAGAGTTTATTATCCAAAAGATTGTAGTGCAGGTAAGTCTGTACTCTCTGACCTAGATCATTTAACTTTTAAATCGGAAAAAGAAGCACAAGCAACAGGTTTGACATTATCAAAGCAGTGTGACTAAATGCTGACTGTGGATAACTTATATTATAAACAGGGAATAGTGAGGAGCTTAGATTTAGAGGGATGTTCGGGCATTCTCTTTATTACATATTTGATCAATTGGATTGCTAAGTGACGTATCGAAACTGGAGTGACTCATAAATTAATATATATAAACACGCGAGAAATGAGTAAACGATCCATAGCTATCTCTTTGCTTTAGTATTGATCTCGAGAATTGTCCTTAATAGAGGTTGTTATTTTTCATAACAACGTCGCACAATATATCTTTTGCGACGTTAATACAAAATTTAGACAGAGACTGATTCAGTTAGAGCTATTTCATATAACGCAATGTGAAATATATTGTGTCGATAGACAATGCTGTTAAATGTGATAATGTAACTTCAAACATTAGTTCACTGTCAAAAAACCCCGCTTATGAACATTCCCCTTTTAGAGTTGGCTACAAGTCAACTTGGTAGTAATCCTTGGATTTTGCCTGTGGCAGGTATAATTTTTATAGTCGGCTACATAGCTATTGCATTTGAGCATCAGCTAGGTATAGATAAGTCGGCAACTGCGATGCTTTTAGGTGTTGTCTCATTGTTGTTGCTTGATTTTCAAGTTGGTCAGTCAGAAATGCATCATGTAGCACTGGAGATACTTGCTCATATTGCTGAAGTATTCTTTTTCTTGTTGCCAGTTATGGCGATAGTTTTGACTCTTGAACAGTACCATAGTTTTGATGTTATTATAAAAAGAATACTTCGACTTGATAGTAAGCACATCGTACCGAGTCTCCTCGTTGTAACCTTTTTTTTGAGTGCGATTATAGATAATATGACAACAATTCTGGTAATGTTGCCGGTTATATTCGCTCTCTACGGAGGTAGAAACTCATCGCGAGAGACTCAAAAAAAACAGTTGTATCTAAGTGCGATGCTGGTAATTACGGCTAACGCAGGAGGCGTCTGGTCTCCGATTGGCGACGTGACGACGACCATGCTCTGGATTGCTAGAGCAATAACCCCAACGGGAGTATTCATTAATACTTTTTTGGCATCTGTGGTTTGTGCGAGTACTGCTTATCTTTTATTTAAGAATGAGTGGAGGATGCTTACACCAGTCTCAACACAACAAGTAGAACGTAAACTCCGTCTGGATTTATTGCCGTCAAGGGTTGAAATCAAAATCCTTTGTTTGGGTTTAATGGGAATATCGCTAGGTCCACTATTAAAAGTTACCCTCGGATTACCGCCTTGGGCTGGTGTTACATTAGGTTGGGCGATTCTCCATACCTATACGGAATATATACAACGAAAACTAGATCCTGCAGAAAAAAATGCGCTATCCGCGGAGAAAAATATCTTTCCTTCGCTTGATTTCTCAACGCTTTTTTTCTTATTCGGAATTTTGATGGCTGTATTCGCTCTCAATAGTTTAGGGGTTTTGCCTGAAGTGGTTAGTTATTCTGAGCATCACATCGTGAGTTTGCTACCAAGCTTTTGGGCAATGGTTGCCATTTGTACATTGGTCGGAATACTGAGTTCTGTTATTGACAACGTACCGCTTGTAGCCATGTTCATAGCAGTATATCTCTCAGAAAGCGTTCCAGAATTTATACTGCCGGCAACAATGTTTGTTACAGATGGAATATTTTGGCAATTTCTTGCTTATACCGTGGGTGTGGGCGGTAGTCTTCTGATTATAGGCTCGGTGGCTGGTCTCGCTGCTATGGGGTTGCTTAAAGATCTGGAAGAGAATATGACATTCAGTTGGTATTTTAAATTCTGTATGCCACGAATGTTCGTCGCATATCTTGCTGGGTGTCTTACTTTCATTGGTCAGCAATTTACAATGGGAACGATCTAGAAACAATGCCGCCTCCGTCATATGGGGGCGGCATTTGTATTAATATTTAAAATTGAAAAAATCTATGCTCCTGCCTTATACATTTCTCTAGTAGCTTTTGGTAGGTATGATTCTGGGTCCAGATATGCCTGTGTAGGCGCAACAGGAATAGTGTAAACCTTACCAGGACATCCAGACGAAGGACGATCTGCAATTCGTACACCTTCTCCCCCATTTACTCCTTGCGTGGCATAGACAGATAAGTGAAGATGTGGTGCTGTAGAATGTCCCGTATTTCCTGAATACCCAATAATGTCGCCTTTTTTTACGGAGTCGCCTGCAGAGACAGAGATCTTAGATAAGTGACCATAGGCTGTTGAAAGACCCATGGTGTGTTCTATAAATATCCATTTTCCAAATGATGCTCTTGAGCACGTAGTGTCGGTATCTCCGGTCCCCCTCACAGTGCCGTCAGCCGCCGCTAGAACCGCCGTACCGACCGCTGCTCTAAAATCAGTTCCTGAGTGAGATCCGGAAGAATATAGTCGCCCCGAGGTTGATGTAACGCCGAAACGTTGAGTGATAAATGTATTATCAAGTGGCCATCCCAGAGGAGCTGATCCAGGCGGCGGTAGTGTTGTTGGGTCAAGAATAAATTTTAGCTGAGATTCATATTCAAAAACATCCTGCTGAAAAGCACGGGCGAGAGCTTCCTTTTGTGCAAGGATTGCTCGATATTCTTGCTCGCTGTTCTTTGTTTCTTTTAAAAGAGCATCTTTTTCATTTTGTTGATCCACGACGATTTCCTTTTGATCATCAATTTTTTCACGATATTGTTCTAGCTCAACATGTTCTAAATTTGAAGACTTTAGTACAAAAAAGAGTTCATCATTTGTTGATGTAAGAAGTTGAACATTTTTATTGAGTGCTCGCTGGAATCGGATCATGTCATCGAACCCTGTAAATTTTTGACTCGCCTCAGTTTCAAAAAAAAGAATTTCAACTAAGCTTACGTCCCGCGTAACTCGAAGTGACTGAAGTGCGTCTCGTAATGCTCCTTTATAAACGATGATTGAATCAGAAAAATCTCCGATCATAAGATCGAGCTCCATGATGAGTGCTATTTGTCGTTCAATATTTTGCTGGGTGAGTTTGATGTCTTTTTCTAATTTTTTTCGAGTCGATTGAATTTCTCCGAGCGCCCCCTCGAGACCTTGTCGCTCTTGAGATATTGTGGAAACTTCTTTTTGATATTGCAGTATCTCTCCTTCTAGACGAGTGATTTCTTCCTCTGCTTGTTCAATACGACTACGAATCTGTATTGCTTGTTCAGAGGTGCTGGATGTTTGGGTCTGTGCATGGGTCAATAATGTCAAGCAAAAAAAGACGATAAAAATAATGAAAAGAATAGAAACTTTTCTATAAAGAAATTGTGAAACCTTATGAAACTGGGATACTCTAGGAATTTGATTGTAATACATGAAGTGCTTTTTGTAATCGTTGAATAGTTTCTTCTTTGCCAAGAATATCTGCGCAAGTAAATGGATCAGGTGATTTTGCTTTACCCGTAAGAGCATATCGTAGAGGCCAAAGAACATCACCTTTTCCAACACTCTCAGCATATTCCCACACAGTGTCTTTTATCGTTTCACTCGACCATAGATTTTCAGAGAGAGACATGAAAAGTTGAATAGCTTTGTGCATGTGGTGCGCTGTTGATTCTTGCGTAGAAGTTTTCCATATAAGATCTGACGCACTGTAATTTAAATTCTCTTTTGTATCAAAAAAATACACATACTCCCCTGTTTCGATGTCGGTAGAGATATCTCCAAATGCACAAATACGCTCACGTATGAGAGGTATTATTTTAGCTAGTCGTGCATCTGAATAACCCGGAAGCTCTAGGAGAGGTGTTAAAAACTTTTCTGCATGTTGAAAAAAATCTTCACTCGAAAGTTTCTGAATGTATGTTTTATTGACATCGCGAAGTTTGTCTATATTGAATGCTCCCCCTCCCTTTTGTACACGTGAAAGATCAAATGCTTCGACGAGTTCTGATAAGTTGTATAACTCCTTTTCTCCTCCTGGATTCCATCCGATGAATGCAAGATAGTTTATGAGAGCTTCTGGTAGGTAGCCTTTTTCACGATAGTCGAGCACTGTTACATCTCCATCTCTTTTTGAAAGTTTCTTTTTACCATCGGGAGCAAGAATAAATGGTATGTGTGCATAAATGGGATGTTCAATATTGAGTGCCTCATGAATAAGAATTTGTCGAGGAGTGTTTGAAAGATGCTCCTGTGCACGAATAACATGAGTAATAGTCATATTAAAGTCATCTACAACAACAGCAAAATGATACACGGGCTCCGTGATATCACGAGCTATAATGAAGTCGCCCAAATCTGCCGTGTCTACAGATATGCTGCCTAGAATTTCATCAGTAAAGGTAACAATTTTCCCTGGATTTCGAAGACGAATAACACTATTGCGAAGTTTTTTTCCTATTTTTTCGGCCTCAGCAATGTCTTCGTCTGAAGGTTTCTCTTCTGAAATATAAGCACGGTTCGATGAGATAAGTTGTTCAATATGTTTTTTATACAAGGAACTTCGTTCAGATTGACGAACATAGTCGTCATATTCGATACCAAGCCACGAGAAAACCTCCTTGATTTGAAGTTCAAATTCTGTTTTGCTTCTTTCTCGATCAGTATCTTCGATTCTTAACACAAAACATCCACCATGTTTTCGAGCAAAAAGATAATTGTATAGTGCTGTACGAACACCTCCTACGTGGAAAGGCCCTGTTGGCGAAGGCGCCATGCGCGTTGTGATGGTTTGTGGAATACCATTTTTTTTCGTTTGTTGTGGAGTACTACTTTTCATGCTCGAGCGCTAATCTGATAATTTCATCGGCTATTGTACGCCCTGCGCCGGCTTTGAAGAATGCACGTGCCGCTCCACTCATTCGCAGTCTCTCTTCCCCGTCATTGAAAAGTCTCAGAATTTCTGACTTTAAAACGTGAGAATGTAGATTGGCTTCTTCTATAACAACACACGCACCAGCTCGGGTAAAACTGTAGGCATTCTCTCGCTGATGATTCCCATTTGACTCAGTGATCGGAATAATAATAGAAGGAACACCCCAACTTGCAATATTGAAAATCGATGACGCTCCTGCACGCGAAATGATCACGGTTGATGCACCAGCAGACATTTTCAATTCTAATGCATTCATAAAACCATACATGAGATAGCGCTCACGATGTGGATGATCCTTAAGACGTAAATCAAGTTCTTGTTTCATAATATCAATATTATCAGTGCCTACTTGGTGTATGACTTGATATGACATAAGAAGTTCAGGCAGAAGGTCTAGTATTTCGTTATTCATTCTTTGTGATCCGAGTGATCCACCTGTTATAAAAAGTGTTAGAAGCGAAGGCTCCAGTCCTAAATATTCAAATGCTCCATTTTTGTCTGGCTCAAGAAGTTCTCGCTGTACAGGTTGTCCCGTGAGGGCAATTTTTTCTTGATTAAAAAATTTTGATGCTTCAGGAAAAGAAATAGCCACACGTTTTGCAAATTTCCCCGCCCATGCATTTACTCTTCCAGGTACCGTGTCTGATTCGTGGATAATCACTGGAATGTTTAAAATTCTCGCAGCAACAAGAGTCGGGAAACTCGCAAATCCACCTTTCCCAACAACCACGTCGGGATACAGAGAAAAAAGAATTTTAAGTGCTGCAATGATGCCTCCAGCTGTTTTAAAGAGGTCGATAAAATTCATTGGTGATAAGTAAAGGCGCATTTTCCCGGCAGGAACTTCCCTGTAGGTGAGATTATTTTCAAAAAGAAGATCGGGATCGTACGGAGTATTACTAATATAATACAATTCAGCTTTTGCAATTTTATGTTCAATGAGTGCATTGTTTAGCTCTTGAGCTATTGCGATAATAGGAAAAAAATGTCCTCCTGTTCCTCCTCCTGTAAAAACTATTTTCATAAAAATAGTATAGCAGAATAATAAAATTTCGCATTATCTGACACGTTGGTATCGGGAGATATTTAATATAATTCCAACACTACAAAGAGCCAGAAAAAGAGCCGTTCCACCGTGGCTCACAAAAATAAGAGGTAGTCCAGTAAGTGGAAATATTCCAATAATAGCCATTATGTTTAAAAAAGATTGAGCACCTATAAGTGTTACAAAACCAAGAGCCAAAAGACTTCCAAATTTATCGGGTGCTCTCATGCTAATTCTTAAACCTCGCACAACAAAACCTAAATAGAGAATCACAAGAGTAAGGGATCCCAAAAAGCCGAATTCTTCTGAAATGATAGCGAAAATCGAATCACCCGTAGGTTCGGGTAGATAGTTGAATTTTTGAATGCTTTGACCAAAACCTCTCCCAGTTATTTGGCCAGACCCTACACTCATGACGGATTGTGTGATTTGATACGAAGATCCGAGTGGATCAATGGAAGGATCAACAAATGTTTTTATACGATCCAAAAGATATGGTCGCGTGGCAACTAGTATAGCCAGACCGATAAGAAGAGAAAGAACAAAAAGGCCTATGTGTCTCCATTTTGCTCCAGCTATGAAATACATAGCAAGTGCGGCCGCAGTGATAATGAGAAGAGAGTCAGTGTCTGGTTGCGCAAGTAATACAAGGGCAGGAATAACAAGAAAAATGCTAAATGGCAGAAGGCTTTTTTTCCAATGATTAAAGGAAGGCTTTTCAGATGAAAGCCATGCAGAGAGATAAAGTACAAATGAAAGCTTTAAAAATTCAGAGGGTTGAAAAGAAATAAAACCTAAAGAAATCCAGCGTTTTGCACCACCGTGTTCCAATGTTAAGCCGGGAACAAAGACGAGTAATGTTATAAATAGTCCGAGAAGAAAAATCCAGGGAGCAAATTTCTGAAGGATATGATAGTCAAGACGTGACAAGAAATACATTGCAATACTACCAAAACCAACACCTAAAATGAGTTGGCTAAAAAGTGCTTTATAAAAAAATGATGGATTTTCTGCAAGAACTGAGAGTGACGCCGAAACAAAAGCGAGAGCACCAAAAAGTATCAGAACAATAGTAAACCCTAAGAAAATTCGATCTAAATTATGGGGTTGTAATTTGACCATACTATGCTCCAACGATCGCTATGATAACACCCAAGATTGCACTTATGACAGACACAATCCAGTAACGCATAGTGACTTTTTCATTGCTCCAACCAAGTGCTTGAAAATGATGATGCAATGGTGCAATTTTGAAAACATTTTTTCCGTTACGAAATTTGCGTGAGGCTTTCTGAATGATAACTGAAAGTGATGTTATGACGAGAGGCAAAGCAATAATAGGTAGAACGAGGACTGTGTCTGTGAGGAAAACGATCACTGCTAGGGCGAGAGTGAGACCTAACATTCCTGTTTCTCCCATGTAGAAACGTGCCGGGGGAACATTAAACCAGAGAAAGGCCAGTATTCCGCCCGTAATAACGAGAGAAAGAGCAGAAAGATCGATCTGATTTTGAGTAAATGCAATAAGCGCAAGGGAGCCAAATATTGTAGCAAGTACTCCTCCAGCGAGGCCGTCGATTCCATCTATGACGCCACTTGAAAAACATCCGAGCATAACAGCAATAAAAAGAGGTATAAACCAAAAACCAAGTTCCAGAGAATTACCAAAAGGAATTGAAATACTTGACATATCGAGCTTAGCAAAAAACCACAAAGCTGTAACAAGTCCCAAAATAGCAACAATGGCAACTTTATGCCAACCTGGGAGGCCCTGAGGAAAATGTTCTGGATCTGCTCGTATTTCAAAAAGATCTTCTACGAAACCGATAAGAGCACCTACGATAAGGGCGAATATGGGCAAAAGAGTCTGGCCACGACTGAGGAAATTGATACGAGAATTTGCGATATCGGGTATCGTCACGGCGAGAAGCCAGATCATAAAACATGTTACTACCACTGACCATATAATAACGAGTCCACCCAAACGCGGCGTACTGACCTCTTGATCACCATTGGCGATTCTTTTAAATTCACTATTTATATTTGGATTTGTCGTAATATCATCGCGCCTCGTTCTTTTCCATGCTCGCTGATCATATAGATGATATGAGATAAACGGAGTACTTCCAATTCCGATAGCAAAAGCTACTATTGACGGTATTAGAATTCGAAGTGCCTCAGGAAGCATATGCAATAAGTGAAAATCTTTCAAAAAAAAATTTTGTTTTAGAAACTTCCATTTTCGTAAGTGTGTCGAATAACTTCCAGTTTTTGTTGAATACTTTCGCGCTCAGGCAAAGCGTCGAGGGTAGGTATTCCAAGATGAGCCAATGTATCGAGTGTCGGAACATAAAGCACTGAACGTTTATCATTTTTATTTTCTTTCTTTTCGATAAGACTTCGCATGACGAGTTGTCGCAAAATGAACTGGCTATTAACTCCACGAATATAGTCTATATCAACTTTTGATATTTCACCCTGATATAGAATTATAGCAAGAGTTTCAAGTGCCGGTTTTGAAAGAGGTACATTGATTTCATTTTGTTGATAGTCATGAATAAGTTCTTCAACATGAGGGTGCGTTGCGAGAGCACACTCTGATTCATGAACTAAAAGTATAATACCACGATCTTCCAGCTCACCTCGCAAAGCTGTGACTAGATGAATACATTCCTCTTTTGATATTTCAAAAATATCAGCAACCTCTTTAAATGAAAGAGGTTTACCAACAAAAAAAAGGAGAGCTTCTAGTTGCTGAGTTGTTAATGCAGTATTTTTTAATGGTGACAATTTCATATAAGTGATAGTGCGATATAAAAATATTGTTTATTGATTGAACGCCTCCACGATATTGATATCAGCAAATGCTGTATCTTGTAAAGTGACCAGAAGACCATCCCGTGTCATTTCAAGTAATGCTAAAAAACCAACAATAATATTTATTTTCTCTGTTTGAGTGAGCACGCCTGACTGATAACCTGTAAGTGATCTAAATGAAACATTTTTATTGACCGTGAGTGATTGATGAATTCTCTCGATCATTTCACTTATGTGAATGACACGATCAATCATTGTTGTGTCGTGCTCCACAGGAAGCGGTGTTCGCTCAACCAAATATTGCAATGATTCTCGTAAGTTTTCACATTGTACTGTATTGCCTGGTGCAAATACAATTATTTTTGGAACGTAATGGGGAAAAAATATTGAATTTCTGCGTAACAATGGTTCTAGAGATTCTGTTATTTCAACAAATATTGTATAGAGAGCAAGACGTTGTTCAAGGTCATCAATCGATTTATCTTCATCTTCAAAAGTCGCAAGAGTAGGCAGTAATGACTTTGATTTTATAAAAAGTAGAGTCGCCGCTATGACAAGAAAATATGTACTTTGCTGATAGTGCATTCGTTCAAGATCTTTCACATATTGTACATAATCATCACAAACCTTAGAAAGAGAAATTTCATTGATAGGAAGTTTCTTTTCCTGAATTAATTTATAGAGCAATTCTAGTGGCCCTGTAAATTCTCCGGTTGTAACGGTAAGTGTCATGCCTACACTTTTTATTATGGACGAAGTCGCTTTACGTCGCGAGGTAAATAAGTCGCTTCACGAATATTTGGCAAGTCAAGAATTTTCATAATAATGCGGGCTGGTCCAATACCTGCTCCCCCATGAGGCGGACAACCGTAACGAAAGAAGTTTAGATAATCTTCCAAAGAAGCTATATCGATTCCCTTCTCTTTTGCTTGTTCGATCAGTTTATCAATGCGATGTTCGCGCTGCGCAAGTGTGGTGATCTCAATACCTCGAAATATCAAGTCCGCACTTTTTGTAAGTTGCGGATTGTTTTCGTGGCGCATGTGATAAAACGGACGTTTGGCCATGTGATAATCAGTAATAAAAACAAATTCATGACCTGTCTCATTTTTTATTATTTCACTGATAGCCCTTTCCTCTTCGGGAGAAATGTCGTTATCTTCATTGCTTATTATCTCGTGCTCTGCAAGTTTTGCTTTTACTTCTTTCATGGATAAACGAGGAAATGGTTGAGTTGGAACTGTGATATTCAGCTCAGGATGTATTTTGAGAAGCTCAGTGAAGCCCGCGATGATCATGCCTTCTTCATGATCCATGATATCATGATGACTTTCCATAAAAGCAACTTCAAAATCCCACCCTGTAAATTCTGTAAGATGTCGTGTTGTAAAAGAATGCTCTGCTCGAAAAACAGGACCAAAACAAAAAACACGCTCAAAACCAGACGCTATAGCCATTTGCTTATAAAATTGCGGAGACTGCGCTAAATATGCTTTTGATTCAAAATAGTTAATTTCGAAAACTTCCGCACCCGATTCACTTGGTGTGCTCATGAAAGAAGGTGCATATACTTGCATGAAATCATTAATTTCAAAATACGAACGGAAACCTCGCTCCAGTGTCGTCCATACTTTAAAAATTTGTGCTTTTTCTGGCATTCGAAGATCGATCCAGCGTGTATCAAGACGTGCTTGCTGATTTGCTTCTCCGCCACCTTTTTCTGCAATGACAGGAATTGGAAGCACGGGGTCAGCGAGTGAGAGTAATTCAAAATCTTTAACTTCAATCTCAATTCCTCCATGAGCTTGTTTTTCTTCCTTCACCAAACCATGGATAAGAACGACAGACTCATTGGAAAGGTTTTTGGAACGCTCAAGTACCTCTGATACGTCTTTGAGAACGACACACTGAATGATCCCCGTAATGTCTCGAACAAGTATAAATACAATTTTATTTTGATCGCGGAGTGTATGAACAAAGCCCCCTACAGTAACGACTTTTCCAATGTAATTTTTGAGATCTTTTATGTGTACGCGTTCCATATATGTGCCTTAATTTTAATAGATAAACTAAACTATAGCATAATTATCGAAGACCAACACGCTCCTTCACCGTAGTCATGGTTTCCTTTATGGTCGGACGCATTTTTTCATTTCCCTCCTTAAGGAGTCGATGCATTTTTTCAGGCTGTGATATAAACATTTCTCTCTTTTCACGCATAGGACGTAGGAGTTTAAGAGTGTGTTCTAGGAGAATTTTTTTTGAATCTCCATAACCAAGGCCACCTTTTATATATCCTTCTCGAATACCTTTTAGAATATCTGGAGGCGTGATCAATGTATGAAGAGCAAAGAGTGTGTCCTTTTCTGGATCTTTTGGATCTTCTGGCGAAGTACTATCGGTGACAATAGACATGATCGCTTTTTCGATTTCACGATCAGTTCCAAATAGAGGAATTGTATTATTGTAACTTTTACTCATTTTCCTTCCATCGGTTCCTGGAACGATAGCTACATCATTTTGTATATATTCCTCTGGAAGTACAAAAGTCTCTCCATAAGTGTTGTTAAATTTTTGAGCGAGCTCGCGCGCGATTTCAACATGTTGGCGTTGATCGTTCCCTACAGGGATAACATTACCTTGAGCTAGGAGAATATCAGAGGCCATGAGCACGGGATACATAAAAAGACCTACGGTTGGCGTGACGCCATTTGTTATACGGTCTTTGTAGGCATGAGCTCGTTCCAGCTGAGGCACAGTCATGAGTGTTGATAAAATCCACATGAGCTCAGTAAATTCAGGGAAAGTAGATTGAGTATAGATCGTAACTCGAGAAGTATCGATCCCTATGGCAAGGTAATCTGCCAATAGTGAGAAAATTTGTTCATTGAGTTCGTCACCATTGTGCATAGTAGTCATTGCATGATAGTCCGCGATAAATACAAACGGCTCAAATGAGGCATCTTGTGTGAGAGTAATAAATGGAAGCATCGCTCCAAAATAGTTTCCAATATGTGGATTACCTGTGGGTTTAACAGCCGTTAGAAGTCTGCTAGTCATATTAACATTGTATCACCTAGAGTCATTCCTGTGAACTGCAGAAAATTTGCAAAAGCTTGATAACTGAAGTACAAAAGACTATGCTAAAAGAGTATATGGCGATAAAAAACACATCTAAAAGAGTTCCCCCTCAAAATATTGACGCAGAAAAATCTCTTCTCGGCTCTATACTCATGCGTTCTTCTTCTCTCAATGATATTGCGGATACGTGTCCTCCTGATGCATTTTATGTAGAACGACATCGTATAATTTATCAAGCTATGTTGGAATTGTGGTCTAAGAGAAATCCTATCGATCTCATTACATTAACAAATAGACTCGAGGAAACCGAGCAACTGTCTTTGGTTGGTGACGTAGCATATCTCTCAGAGTTAGCTGAAAGAGTTCCTGCTTCAACAAATGCGACATACTACGCAGAACTGATCACAAAAAAATGGACATTACGAAATCTTATAGAAGCTGGTGATTATCTTTCGGATCTTGGATTCCAAGAAAAAGAAGAGATTGAAGAAGTTCTCGATAAGGCCGAGAAGCGAATTTTTGCGGTGACGCACGATAATCGTAATATGCAAAAATTTGTTGGTATAAAGGAGTTATTACCAGAAGCGTGGGAGCGTGTTGAAAAACTGAGCACTTCAACAGGAGAGATTCGTGGTGTTCGTACTGGCTTTGCTCATCTTGATAATAAAACTGCCGGATTACAGGATTCAGATCTCATAATTCTCGCAGCGCGACCATCCATGGGAAAAACATCGTTATCGCTCGATATCGCGCGTCAAGCAGCGGTAAATTACAATGTGCCAGTAGGATATTTTTCACTCGAAATGAGTTCGCAACAACTTCTTGATCGTATGCTTTCTGCTCAATCGCGGGTTGATCTCTGGAAAATTCGTACAGGCCAACGGTTGACAGAAGATGACTTTGATCGTATTCGTGACGGAATGGATAAACTTTCAAAAGCGCCAATCTATATTGATGATCAACCTGGCAACACGATTTTGCGTATGAGATCCACGGCTCGTCGACTGAAAGCCGAACATGGTCTTGGTCTTTTGATAGTGGATTATCTTCAGCTTATAACAACGACAAAAAACTATGATTCGATGGTTAACCAGGTGACTGAAATATCGCGCTCACTAAAAGCTATTGCGCGAGAGTTACGCATACCAGTTCTTGCTTTGTCGCAGTTGTCGCGTGCTGTTGAAGCCCGCGGAGGAAAACCTCGTCTCTCAGATCTTCGAGACTCAGGAGCAATCGAACAAGATGCTGATCTTGTTATGTTTATTCATCGTGAAGATAAATATAATGAAGAAAGCGATCGTCAAAATGTCGCAGAAATTCTCATAGAAAAACATCGAAATGGACCAACGGGTAAGATTGAACTTTTTTTTGATGCTGATAAAGCAACATTTTTAAATATGGACAATACGGAACATTCCAATGAGGGATTTGCTTATCACAAAAAAGAAGCCACATCTGACGATGATTTTGATGTGTTCTAATTTTTTTGTATATGTCTACATCTATCGACAATCTTGCAGAATTATTTAAGCTTTTACCAGGAGTCGGAAAACGACAAGCACAACGCTATGTGCATGCAGTCTTACGTAAAGGTCCTTCATATGCTAAGTCTCTCGCATTGTCACTTCAGTCATTGCATCAAGCTGTTGCACAGTGTTCATGGTGTCGACGATATGAAGAGCTTTCGTTAGAAAATCTTTGTCACACCTGTGCTGGCAAAGATCGCGAACAAGACATGATTATGATCGTTGCAACCGATGCAGATTGCGACGCTCTTGAAAAAACTCGAACATACAAGGGACTCTATTTTATACTTGGAGGTTTGGCTCGCTTTGGTGATGATGATTGGGTTACTTTTCAAAAGGGCGCACTAAAAGAACGTTTACAAATACATAAGGTTTCAGAAGTTGTACTGGCCTTACCGACGAATACAGAGGGTGAATATACAGCACAGCTTCTCTTAGATCATGTACTTTCAAAAATAAATGTTACTGTATCAGAACTAGGTCGGGGTATGTCTACAGGTCTTGAGATTGAATATAGTGATACAAAAACTCTTGAACATGCACTATCACTCCGACGTACTCTTAAATAGTCGCAGATAGAGATATAGACAGAGAATAGAGATACTCAAAATAACGAGTATGTCAGTGAGAGTATAATTTCTTTCAGAATCTCCCTCTTTGCTAAACACAGAGGCTTCTCCAGTATCTCGTAGAGCTGTCGCTAAGAATGAGTTTGTATTTGAGTTTTGTGCAAGTTCTTGTGATGTGGCAATATATCCAAAACTCCACGCCGGAATCACATTTGTTTGTGAGAGTGATTCGTAAAAAATGGGACTATAGATTGAATTAGAAAAATCGGTTCGGCCATTTGAACTCCAGGGCTCATCCCCTCTCAGATATCGTGAATTTCCCTGTACATTTGTCGTGTAATCTTTATCTGTGAGATTGACCCAGGAAACGTATGTCGTACTTCCTTTTCTGAATGATTCAATGTGTATATCATCAGGCGATACGCCAGTAATTTGCGTGTTCAAAATTTTTCCACCCGAAGCGAAATCATCCGCAAAATCAAATGCGTAGTAGGCTGTAGATTTTTGGAATCCATCGCTTGCTTCAAGGGGAGTTTCAGCACCCTCAGTCATGATCCAGCCATTGGTGAGCGAACTGAAGCCAATCTGAAAGTGTGCATGAGTTACATCAATAGATGAATCTGCATTTCCTCGCCAAAATTCTAGAAGTTGTTTAAATGCGTGTTGTCCATCCCAAAGTGTATTTCCATAAAGATCATGCGCGTCTTTGACGGCCCATTCTGTAACCCACATTTCATTGACGTCAAATACATCTTCGTAATAGTCTGGCATATATTTCATATAAAATTCCATCGATTGTTCACCCGACCATCCATTGCTTTTCATATCATTCACAGCACATTCAAAAGCTGAAGCAATGTTGCTCGAGTGACAATACTGTGTCTGGCGGTAATAATGAGGTATTACAGCGTCTACATCAAGTTGACCAGCTGACATTGCACTTGATAGTGAAGCATTCCACGATTCAAGGAATGCATGCGAGTCTTTATAAGAAGGTCCTACAGGTACGCCAAACTTCATTCCTGGAAAACCTGAGTAGGTTCCATTTCCTGTTTCAATGGCAGAACGAAATGCTTCTGCAACAGAAACATAATCTGCTACTGTCGGTATCAGGTCACGATATGCATTCAAGTGAATTTCATTTCCGAGTTCAACACCAACGATCGTAAGACCCGCATTGCGAATTTCATTCATTGTATAAAGAGTTTGATCGATGGTTCCTGAATAGAGATTTGAGACATAGATGACATCGTTTACATTCGTATCTTGAGCAAAATCAATAAATCGGACAAGTTCACCGTAGTCATTGAATGGGTCATAAGCCATAGCTACTGTTCCACCAGGAAAACGTAATGTAGAAAGATTTACGTTTGCATACATTGCTTCAGCACTGTTGGATTCATTAACGTATATTCCGAGACCCACTGCTTTGAATTTCACAGCTCGCGCCATAGAAAGGCCAAAGACACCACTGTTGATAGAGCTACCAGACCCTGAAGTAGTGATGACAATATCATAAGCTGTCGCTACATTTTCTGTTGTCGTGAGGAGAGCAGAAGAATATGTACTCATATTTCCTGATGCGTCCTGGGCGCTTACGCGGTAGCTGTATGTGGTATTTGCATTTAGCCCTGTATCTGTATGTGTTGTGTCTGTACTGGCAGCAATGGGTACTGAAGTGCCGTCACGTTGAATGTGGTAACGTGCTATACCATTTGCGTCCGTGCTGGCATTCCATGAAAATTCTACTGAAGACGTAGTGATGTTTCCAACTATAAGATTTGTTGGTACGCTTGGGGCAGTAATATCTCCTGGAATTGGTGGAAGTGGGAGTATTGCTGGTGGTTCTCCAACTATTGGGGCTGGTGTAACGACTACCGATGATGTTACCAGAGACGGGATTGCGGTAACGACGGACTGAGTGTTTGGGGTAGTGGGTGAAGAAGTGCCGTTTGACTGTGTACCATAAGAAGATGAGGAAGAATTTTGTGAGATTGCCTCCGCCGAATTATTTGAGCTTTGAAGTTCACTGAGTTGAGCTTGTGTTATAACTTCTGGAATTTTTCCACGAGAAAATGGAGATATTTTATCGCCAAAAAATAACTGCATGTCTTGAAGTGCAAAAAATGGTATTTTTTCTTGTACTCCATTTTGTTTAGGTGCGTAAATGTTGAAATAGTAAAAAAGACCCACTACTATGATGAGACAAAAGGCTACAATTTTAAGTAATGGTGATGCTTGCATATATTTCTATACTAAATATAACTAAATACAGAAGAATTATTGATCTTCTTCGTCTTCATTTATGTATTTTGGAATATTGTTTAAATTTCGTAACTCGGCAACTTGCTGTAATAGTATTTGATGCATAATGTCATTTGAATCACCAAATTTTTGGATACTGTATTTATTTATTGATCTAATGTTCACCCACATGTCAACAAGCTCATTATACTTTTTCAAAAAAGAATTTAGTTTATTATTTGCGTTTACGTCTTGAAAAATATAAGAATGAATATATTGCCCATCCTTAATTATATTTCCTATACAATCTCTATAAAGCTCAAGCTGGACGATAATTTGTTCAATAGCATTGAACAAAATAGGATTATGAGATTGTTGCATCTCTTTAAGTTTATTATTTACGAAAGCTCCTGAGATGAGAGCATTTGTGTGGCTTTGATCACCCGCAATTACAACGCTCGGTATTGAAGAGGGCAGGCTTTTTGAAGAATTGAGTGCTGTATAAAACATGGGCTTAAGATCTCCTCGCCCTAAAATCCCTTCAATTATGTAGTTGATTTTAGAAGCAACAGTGTCTGGTGTGCTTTGCTTGCTTCCCCAAACAAAAACACATCCCATATCAATAGTTTGAGACTCTTTTCCTTCTGTATCTTTCTTTAGACTTAGTACTGTTCCTATTTGCCCCATGTACGAATCTGAAAAAGAAGGTTTGATGGTACTTGTTTCAATGACTGTGTCTTCATTCTCTACAAAATAGGGTTCAGCAGCAGATATTGTTTTAGCAAAAGCACTTCCTAAGACTCGCATTTGCAGACTTGAGATCAAATTTTTTGGCTTATCTCTATACGTCATAGAAAAATTATCTATTGCATTTTCAATATTTTTTCTTAGTTTCTGAATAAACTCAGGATGCACATCATTATAATGAGATTTTTCAATACGAGTTGCCTCAAGTAAAACATATGTTTTAAAACTTTCAAACCACGATTCAACATTATCGGGATCGAATGGTATATCAAAATCAGCAAAATCACTAAAATATATTTCAAAAAGACTCCCTTTCTCTTTAAATTCTTTTATCAAAAAAAGTGGCCTCTGATTTTGATTTGGAGTGGTGAATCTATCGATATCAGTAATAATTTTACGCTCTTGCTCTTTAGTCCAGTGCCCCGAACCAGATTCGCCGTTTTTTTGAATGCCTTTTGACAAACTCTCATCACCTGTTGGATTTTTGTCTGACGTTTCCATTGACATAGATATGATTGTTTATTTTTAACTACTCAAGTATAGCATCTATATGAAAAAAAGCCGAATCTTACGAACCGACTCTTTTACTTTCAGTGGCGCCCAGTGTTATGTTGATTTCTCGACTTGTTCAAATGCAAGAGGAAAAATAATTTTTGCCATCAACTCGGGAACAGGAGTAACTATGACAAAAAAATTCTCAATGATTTGGATTTTAGGGTGAGTAGACGTACCCTCGAGACCGAAACTTTTTCTTTCTGCGCTACCTTTCCACAGTTGAGCTTGGTCTATAGTGTTGAAAGAAGTGATAGCACTATTTGCATCAACATCTGATTGAGGATTGAGAGAATTGTCTGGAAGAGTTCCCTCAAAATTTGTAACCTCTCTTAAGCCACTTGGAAATGTTTGATCAATACACACTTCAAGATAATTTGTTTCTATGGATAATGAAATCTTCTGCCTACTTTGATTATCATCATCATGATTACATACTTCGATACGATACTTATCATCGAGTTCGAATGATCCTCCTTGGATCATCTTTTTGAAAATTCCAATTATTGAAATGTGCCTAAAATCAGTTTTTTTTGAAGGGGTTGGTGTCTTTAGTGGGCTTTGACCAATATTAATGGTTAAAGTCACGATGCAACGCTTATGTGTTCTCATTTGGTAGTTCTGTATTTGGGGTGAAATATCAATTCTATAGAAAAGTCTATAGTCATTGTGATATATGTCAAGATTTTTTCAACTTATTCAAATTATCTTTTAGGCAAATTGGTCGTAATGCTTTTATCTCACCTGAATAAGAAATGTTACTTGATATATCTCTTGACGAGGTCTGCTATTTCTCGGAACCGTACTTGTTGACATACTCGACGTAAAGGGCTTCTGGCTCGTAACGCGTACAGCTGACATTCTTCTGAATGACAAACATGCAGTAAACAATTTCGGTACATGGGCTGGAGCAAAGTATTTCAGGAAATAAACTGCCCAATATTATTAATAAGATAGTTTTATAGAGAGCAAAAAACTCCTACGAATGGAAGTTTTTTGTCCGAATAGCCAAATCCACGACCCGAGATATTTCACTCTGATAATGGTAGTGAATTTAATTCTGATTCAGAATCCACTTGGCACTTAAAATGTCACCGGTACAATTTGCGCAAAAATTACTAAAAAACTAAGATACTAAGTACAAGTATAGCGTACTACGAAGGGGGTCCACTACACATTGTCGCCATAAATTATTGAAAATGTTTTACAGCGCGATTTTTTTTTGAATTCGGATGTCGCAAATGGAAAAGGAGGAGTTCGGGGAGGAATTTTCCATTTGATCCGCTTTTTTCTTTTGGTGAATTTTGAGCGGATTAATTTTCTAAAATCTTCTTCATTGCTTCTTCTGTTAGAATAAATTCACTATCGCCAATTTTGAGAAAAAGTCCAACATTTTCTCCATCTCTTTTGATAATAAGCTCAAAACCATCTAAATATCCTAAATCAGTGATTTTGTTTTCAATATCTTCTCTCTTGTCTTGATTTTCTTCTTTCTCTATTTCCTGACCAACAACTTCTTTAACGAAAGCGGCCAACCATGGGAAATGCGTGATGTTGATTAGATCTGCTCGTGAGTCGCTTTTAAGTCGCTTGCTCATCCTAATAAAATGTTCAACCTGACTGGCCATTCTTTGGGCAAGCTGGTGCAAAGAGATGGTTTTTTCTCCTATTTTTTCTTCCAGACGGTTTTGTTTTATGTATTCAGAATATGGTAGAGAAAGAGCGTCCGTTGACATTTTTACATCCTCGTCTTTCTCGCCGAGTTCTAACTTAACGAGAATTCGTCCCTTTCTGCTTGTGTTCACCTTTTCAATAATTGCCTCCGCAGTTTCTTGGGCGCGTTCTATTTCGGATGTATACGCTTTCAAAATGTATTTATCGCCATCTGCGCTAGGAGTAAACTGCTCGCCATATTCCTCCGAAGCGACAGATCCTTCCTCGGTCAAGCGCCATGTTTCAGGGTCTTTTGGGCCGTGCCGCAAAAATTGTGCCCGAATTTCCACATTCCTACTAAAAGGTTCTTGTTCTTTTGTTTCAATTGTATTAGGTCTTTCGTTCATAACTTTATATTATTTTAATAATCCCTTGATTTGCGTCTACTTCGACTATAGCTCCCTGTTTTAAAATTTTTGTAGCATTTTTCGTTCCAATAATGCAAGGAATTTTAAGTTCACGGCATGTTACAGCTGCGTGACTGGTAATTCCGCCCAAATCGGTTACAACGGCAACAGCTTTCTTCATGGCCATCACAAAATCAGGAGTGGTTAGACGAGTAACCAAAACGTCTCCATTTTCAACAAGGTGTAATTCGCTTCTATCTTTCACGATAACAACTTTTCCTCGAACAGTGCCCCTAAATGCGGTAATACCCCGTATTATTTCGGACAAGCTTTCATGTTCTTCGGAATATTTTGACTTCCAAATATCTAGATCGGAGCCAGTTGCTAAAATATATTGTTGATTATTGTCGGAAATATACGCGTATCCTTTTTGTCTTTTCGTAACCAAAGAAACTTGCTCCGTCGATATTTCTCCATTTTCTACTGCGGAAATTAGCTCAGTCGGCAAAAGATAGATAAGTTCATCAAATTTGATGTTCAATCGCTTGGCACAATCTTCTAGCAATGGTCGCATAATAAAACAAGCATTGTTCATCCACTCTAATCTTGCTGTTCTATAATAAACCGATTTTTGGAAAAATTTTGCGAGTGCTTTCCCGTCCGATGATGTTATTTTTTCTATAATTTCTTTTGCTTCGCCGAAATGTTCTTTTCTCGCTTGTTCTAGGCGTTCTTTTTGTCCTCTTAACTGAGTTAGAATTTTTTGAAGTTCTGTTTTTATTTCTCCTTCTGTGTAAATATTCCCTAAAAATAAAGTCGAGTGTAGCCAGCCGTAATTTTTGTGATGCTTACGGATCAACTTCACTATTTTTTCTGATTCAAAATCAAGACTCTTATCTCTTACCTTATCTGCGATAGTGAGCAAGTCATATTTTTCTTTTGATGTTTCAATTTGTTTATATGGTATCGCCAGACTAGAGAGAGTGCTTTCAATATTTGAAATGTCACTTTGTTGTAAAACATCTTTTAATTTTTCCTCAACGGCTAAATCAATGATTGTCGGCACCCCGATTACTCCAATTGTGTTCTGGTATGCAATAAGAAAACTTTTAACTCTGTCCGACAACTCTTTGTCTGATAATTTTTCTGAATTTGCAACAACAGTTTTTGCAGTTTTTATAAATTTTTCTGATTGTTCTTCAATTTTTTTATAAACCTTTGCTGCTCGTTTGATGATATCCCCTGAAAAATAATCTTGTATTCTTGATGTTTCGGTCAAGTCAATATATATCATTATCAATAATCATTCTGTTCCGAAACTTCGGGATTTGCGGTAAAAGTTTTGGCAGACTTTCTCTATAACCTCTATGAATAATTGCCTCCGTCAAGAGTTCCGTCTTAAAAGATACAACAACAAGCCAGTTTTCTTTTGGATATTCGTTGCTAGATTTTGAAAGTGTCGTAATTGGCCTGCTTTGTACAATATAAAACTCCCCACCTTCAAAAGCCCACTCAATATCACACGGGAAGCCATAATGATTTTCGATGATTATAATTATATTCGCTAGTTCGAGAATTTCTGATTCAGTAAATACTTGTGTTTCACCTTTCTCTCCTAGTTCTTGCCGCTCATTTCCACCACCGGCTTTACGATACATGGCACGAGTTTGATTTGAAACATTTATATCAATAATCTTTTGTGGTTCTTTGGTTACCACATAGGCATCTGGAGTGACTGAACCTGAGACAATAGCTTCACCAAGTCCTAAGCCTGCTTCAATAATGATTTGATTTCGGTCTTCGGTGACAGGGTGAACTGAAAACGCTATTCCTGACTTTTCAGAATTAACCATCTTTTGCACAACAACAGCCACAGAGATCTTTGTAGTATTCAATCCTTTTTCAAAACGATAGAAAATTGCACGAGGTGTAAAAAGTGAAGCCCAGCAGTGTTGTACTTTTTCAAGTAAGGTTTCTTTAGTAGTATTTAAAAAACTATCAAGCTGTCCTGCCCACGCATGGTCGGCTCCGTCTTCGGCAGTGGCACTTGAACGAACTGCTACAAATTCTGAGTCTAATTGTAAAAAGTCATTTTCTATTTGCTGTGCAATATCAGCAGGCATGGTTGCATGTTTGATAAGTCCTTGGATCTTTTCACTTGCATGATCAATACTGTGTACAGCTTTGTGATCGACAGTTTCTAAAATTGCGTCAATTTCTTGTATCAAATCTGCTTTATGTAAAAAATCTTCAAATGTGCTAGACAAAACAACAAAACCGTCGGGGACAGGAATACCAGCGTTCAACATTTCACCAAGTGAAGCGCCTTTGCCACCAGCAATATCTGATTTTGTTTTGTCTAACTCGTTAAATTTTTTAGTGTAATTTTGCATAAGGTTATTTTATTAAATTAGCAACCTTTACATTCAATGCTTTCGCATTTTTTGTAAGGGTATCAATCGTTTCTTTCATTGTCGTGTCTTTTAGACAAAGTCCGAACTCATTTTACGAACAAAATCCTGATGCGGACTAACAAAAGGACTCGGTTTTGCGGAAACATTTTTCTGGGGATATGGTTTCCGCAAAACCTCGGCTGATTTCGGATTTCGCAAACGGAGGAGGAGGGGTCTGGGGAGGAATCCTCCGCTTGCTCCATCCGTTTTCTTTTGGCGGAATTCGGGGCGGACAAAAATACAAATCCAAAACTTCAAATGTTGTGCCTCTACAATTCTATAATTTTTCGTCTGACTAAGGAATCCATCCTCGGCACTTCCTTAGCCATGGACGCCACTAGCGGAAATGCCCGAGGTTGGAATGCGAGTGCACGGAGCATTTCAAAGACGGAGGCTGTCGAGCCGAGTCGGGGTAGCGGAATTTTTCAGCAGAAAAATATCCGTGACCAAATGCAAATGCGCTTGACCCTCCCTCCCGTTCGCGCGCAAGGGAGGAGAGGTGCGAGCGGGACTCCCTAAAACCTACTTTCCTTTCCAATGCACAATCCTATTCTCAAAAAACATTGTAATTTTGTTTAAAAGAAAACCAATAATTCCTGTCATAATAATTGCTGCATACATGGTAGATGTTTGATACACAAGCTGAGCATCGATGATTCGTTTACCAAGACCAGCATCGGTTCCGATGAACATCTCTGTTACAATAACCAGAACGAGAGAAAGTGATATTGCTACACGAAAACCGCTGAATATCTGAGGCAATGCTTCAGGGAAAATTACCTTACTAAAAAGCTGAAAACTTTTTATCTTCATAGTCTTAGCAACACGGATGCGTAATTCCTTACCAAGATGAACGCCGTACATTGAATTAATGAGGATCACAAGGCCAGCTCCCCATGCAGTAACAGCAAACTTTGCTTGATCACCAATACCGAATATTAAAAGGAAAAGTGGAAAAAGGGCGGTAGTAGGTATGCCTCTAAAAAACTCAACAGTAAATTCAAGAGCGTTATATATTTTACTCGAGTAACCCATAAGGAGACCTAGAGGCACACCCACGACTACTGCAATACCAAACCCAACAAGTACTCTGTAGAGCGTGTGTCCAATATCATTTAACATAGTTCCACTACTCATAGAATTAAGAAGATTTATCAAAACATCCAATGGTTGTGGCACAAACAGAGGACTTGCAAATTTAAAATATGAAACAAACTGCCAAAGACAGATGATAATTATCGGTATGAGAAAATAATAGAATCTTTTACTTTTCATATTCAAAAGTGTTAAGAATGCTATTCCGAAGCTCCGTGAATTCAGGACTCGAAAGCATGTCAAGTGTTCGTGGGCGTGGAAGTTTTACCTCGAAAATTTTCTTCACTGATGCGGGTCGGGGTGAGAGTACAATAACCTTATCAGCAAGAAATATCGCTTCATCAATATCGTGACTTACAAATAGAGTCGTTATTTTTTTCTCCTCCCAGATGTCAAGAAGTTCTAATTCCATTTTTCGAGTTGTTGAATAATCCAGAGCAGAAAATGGCTCGTCCATGATTAGGACATCTGGATTTGAAGCAAAAGAACGACAAATAGATACAAGCTGTCTTTGGCCTCCTGAAAGTTCATATACATATTTATCTTTTGAGTGGAGTAAACCAACTTTATTTAATAAATGCTCCCCAATTTCATTCTGTTTTTTACTATCAATTTTTGCAATCCTAAGAGGAAAAACAATATTCTCAAAAACTGTCAACCATGGAAAAAGGCTTTCGTTATAATTTTGGAAAACAAAACCAACATGGGCATCCTTAGGATTTTTTCCATGGATCAGCACTTCTCCTGAATCAGGATTTTCAATTCCTGCGATAATATTAAGCAGAGTCGTCTTACCAGATCCATTTGGGCCAAACACGGTGACAAACTCACTCTTACCCACCTCAATATTTACACCAGCAAGAACTCTAGTTGTACTAGACAGTTTTTTGAATTCCTTGGTTAGAGAGTGAACTGTTATCATTAGGGTTGGTAGTAGGAATTGGTCAAATCAGGCTTAGACTTAATTTCTCCTCCTACTACAAAAAAATCAAGTAGTTTATCCATCGTTTCCTTATCAATCTGGTTTAAGTAATTGAAATACGGCAATGAAACAATAGCTGATACTTGGGGAGTGAATTTGAACAGATCACCTGCTATTACTCGAGAGTCTTTCTCATTTGTTCGAATATAATCATAAGCTCTATTCAAAGCCGTAACAACCTTTTTTGCTTCACGAGGATGTTCATTAATAAACTTGGTCGTTAGAAAACCAGCTCCTATTGGGCTATGATTTACTTGTTCAGCATAAACAGAGCCATAGATTTTTTTCATATTACCATCCGTAATAGCAATAGACACCGTTGGCTCGTAAGCATGCAGTGCATCAATGGAGCTGGCTGAAAGTGCGACAAGATGTTCAGATGGTGGCAACTGAACAAACTGAATCCCCGAGGCATCTATGCCCTTTTCTTTGAAAAAGATTTTGAGCATATTTGTAGCAGTGGTACCCGGAAATACACCGATTTTCTTCCCCTTCAAGTCAATAATGCTGTTAATACTTGAATCCGATTTAACAATAATAGAATCAAAAGGAATATCAATAGTAAGATCAGTCACAGAAAAAATCTTTAATTTACCAGGGTCTACAACTTCTGCGTTTATAAAGGGAAGTATTGATATTTCTGGAGTAATATCAAGATCACCTCGAAGTAATGCATCTGAAACGAGATTTGATGATGCTAATTGAGTTACTTGTACAGCAATACCAGCATCTTTGAAAAATCCTTTTTGTAGCGCAATCTCTAGTGGAAGTTTGCTTAGCATAATTGGAATATTTCCAATTTTAACCACATAGCTTTCTGTGGGTTTAGACGTTACTGCAAAAACAACAATGACGACGATAACTAGAATCACTATACCCCAAATGGTCATTTTATTCATAATTTTATTTAATTAATTTTAATAAAGTTTCAATTAATTAGTATCATAGTACTATTCACAAAATTATGCAATTTTTTTGCAAGAGTGATTACTTGTCTTTTGACACAGTCTTTTTGTAGAAATCTCTGGCTGTTCTGAAGTGTAGTAATTTATATTTTATAGCTAACTCTCTCGCTTTTTTGCTATACCCAAAAATGGCAACTGGCTCAATCTTGATAGGCTTCTCAAAAACTGCCTCATTGTACTCTATCAACCGTCGTTTGGATAAAGGAAGCTTTTTATACCCAGCTTTATCTCTAAAGGCATTAACCTCACCCCATACTTTTTTGTGAGATGGGAATCGCTTTATAAGTTTATTGAGGTCACTAAAAATAAATCTTTTATAACCCGGAATCAATTGATGATTGTAATAAAAATGAAGATTGTCTTTTATCCTGTAGTAGTGAACGATTATCTTTTTTACATCACTCAAAACAACTAAGTCGAATGGTAGGACATATGATGGAGATGATTTTGTCTGGAAAATAATACCTTGTGCTCGATATGTCTTTAGGTAGGTTTCACTAAGAATTGTTGTGCTGAGCCTAGATTCTTGGCCGAAGCTTTTTGTATTAGGGTATATGGTCTTTGTGCGGATGATATTATGAACTGACTGAAAGTTGGCCTTCCTTTTTCCTATCATTACTTTTGTGTAAAAATCCTCTTCAAGGCTTTTTACGAAGAAATATTTATTATAATGCATATTATTTTATTAGCTGATCTGCAGAAACCCCCACCGCTTTCGCCAATTTTGCAATTGTCGCAAGTGTTGGGTTCGTCTTTCCATTTTCAATATTGCTTACAAAGCTTCGACTAAAGCCCAATGATCGAACAATATCGCCTTGTGTGATACCTTTCTCGGTTCTAATGCGTTTTAGGTTTTTGCCCAATTTTGCAGACTCACTTTTCATAATCCACAGTATAACATTATTGATTACATTATACACCAATATTATAGTATAATGTAATAGGGTGATGTCCGCCCCGAATTTCGCCAAAAGAAAACGGATGGAGCAAGCGAAGGATTCCTCCCCAGACCAAAAGTATTTTTCTGCTGAAAAATCTTTCAGTCCTGCCTCGCACCGTCGCGCTCCGGACTTGCGAAGCTACGCTTCTCACCCTCCTTCTCCGCTTGTGAAATCCGAAATCAGCCGAGGTTTTACGAATCCTCTTCTTACAGAAGCTGTACACCTTTCACATTTTGAGTACAAAACGTTCAAGGTCTTGCGAAAGTGTCCCACACTTTCTCACCCCAGAAAAAAGATTTTGCAAAGCCGAGTCCGCATTGTTTCCGCTTCATTCGTTGAGATTTTCTGCAAAATGGGTTCTGACTTTTTAAAACAAAAACCACAATAAAAGAAACATCGGCGAAATTAGAAATGCGGAGCGATTTTGCGGGAGCCAAAATCGCGCTATCAATTTTTTCAAAACCCTTTCCGCCTACGGCGGAAGCAGTGAATTCCCAAAGTTCCCCCCAATTGAAATCATGAAAGACCTCAAACCAAAATATTTTCTCTACGCGAGGAAATCAACAGAGGATGATGACCACCAGATAATGTCTATTGAGGCACAGCTTTTTGAATTACGAGAATATGCGCGTAAAGAAAATCTTGAAATTCTTGAGGAATTTCAAGAGTCAAAAAGCGCAAAGAAACCTGGCCGTGAACTGTTTAATGAGATGATGGCCCGCATTGATTCTATGGACGGCGTAGGTATTCTCGCATGGCATCCTGACCGTCTTGCTCGTAATAGTGTTGATGGCGGGCGCATCATTTATGCAGTAGACACGACCAAAATAGTTTCTTTGCGTTTTCCGACATTTTGGTTTGAGCCAACTCCGCAAGGGAAATTTATGTTGCAGGTGGCGTTCGGACAGAGTAAGTATTACAGCGACAATCTTGTGGAAAATATTACCCGTGGTATCCGCCAAAAAGTCCGTCGAGGCGAGTGGTTGGTGCGCGCTCCCTTTGGCTATGTGAATAATCCGAAAACGCGGAATATCGAACCTCACCCGACTAAATCTCGCGTTGTGGTAAAAGCGTTTGAGGAATATGCCAAAGGGACGCACACTCTCGGCACTATCGCGGACTTTTTGGCGGATCACGGCGTGAGTACGAAGGGAACGCCACCTGCCAAAGCTTCCGTCGCTCGTATGCTTACCAATCGCGTATATCTCGGCTTTACATATCACAAAGGCGAGTATTACAACGGAAGCTTTGCGCCAATTATTTCTCCGACACTGTTTGAAGCAGTCCAAAAAATGCTTGCGAAAAAGTCTCGTCCTCGTGTGCAAAAAGTGCCAAACCATTTTCCATTTGCACAATTCGCTTGGTGTGGTGAGTGCGGAAGTATGATTACGGCTCAATATGCCACCAATCGTTTTGGTACAAAATATACTTACTATCGCTGTACCAAAAAGAAAGGTGTGTGCCGTCAGCCGTATCTATCTTCGTCCGCACTCATTTCGCAAGCAAAAAATCTGCTTCAATCAGTGTCGCTTCCTCTTTCAGAAATTGAGAATATGGAAAAACAAATTGACCTGTGGGAAAAAGAGTCAATTTCTGAAAGAGGAAGTGTTGCCCAAAATCTTAAAACCAAACTTTTCGAAACGAAGGAGAAGCTGGATAAGCTCGTATCACTTTATCTCGACGGCAACATTGAACGCGATACTTACTTACAGCG
>Ga0163155_10000253_pt1 | contig 64013 bp, 92 predicted proteins | sample OliLakLV19SP4G1_FD_148611 | JGI IMG/M metagenome (GOLD analysis project Ga0163155, IMG submission 148611) | Freshwater microbial mat bacterial communities from Lake Vanda, McMurdo Dry Valleys, Antarctica - Oligotrophic Lake LV.19.SP4.G1 | ecosystem: Environmental > Aquatic > Freshwater > Lake >... | reverse complement strand
CAATCTGATTGAATCTATCGCGCACCACTTCAGCCTTGCATCGCGTGCAACCGATACTGACTGTTGTAAAATCATTCTGCTTGCCCCAGTCCACGCCAGCAATTAGCGTGTGTCCAACGTGTGCGCTAGGCGTTGTGACTGGCGCACTCATACAAGCCGCAATATTGCGAAAAACAGCACCTTCGCCTTCGAGAAACTCAGCAAGGACTTCTTGTCGATAGGTTTCCTCTGTCATATCAGAGGTAATTTCCTCCAACGCGTCTTTGCTCAAATACGGATTGTCGTGGCTTGTAAAATGAAACGCCGCCCAGCGGCCTGTTGTGTCGCCCATGGCCTGATGATAGATCTTGTGTGCATGATTTTTACGCTTTGGCGTAAATATGAATACGGCATCGCCATCGTTATCGAGCAACATTGGAGCGCCAACCTCTGTCCATGTGTCTGGATTCATAATACTGTACTCGTCCAGTATTAATAAATCAGCATGATCACCACGTAGAGAATCGGCATCCCATGCCGTTTTTGTGCGAATGCGTCCACCGTTTTTGATTTCCAATACGCGTTCGGTTTCGTTTTTGTAGACAACACCAGCAGAGACCAAGTCCACCAAAGCGCGCTTGCAACCAGTCCAAAAAACATTTGTCTGATCAGATGTTGGAGCAGCTTCTAATACACGTTTGCCGCTCAGCATGGACTCAACCGCCAGCGACACCATGCCGGTAGTTTTGCCGCCGCGTCGCCCAGCACAGACAACTTTGCGCTTTGCGGGACTGCGCATAAAGCTAAGCTGCTTCTCGTGCGGCAATGGTAGGTTAACTATTAATTCGTTCGTCATTACTTCCATCGTTGCCGTAGATAATCCTTATAACGACCTCGCCGCTCACATCGCCGGACAATTTCACCTCCTCGGGCACTTTGCCGAAGGCCACCTCAACAAACTTCATTTGTAGCGCTGGGTTGGGACTGGTCGCCCACTTGCGTAAGATGGCCTCGGCTACGGTGTAAGGATTGCCGTCTTTGCCGGGAATGGTCTCATGGCTGATCTCTTGGGCCAGGGTGCGCAGCGCGTCGAACGTCTTCGGTCGCCCTTTGCGATTTATGCGCTGCCTGTTTTCCCCGAAGCCACCTTTGCCGGTTGGATTTGCCATGTTTCAGCTTGTTTCAACTTGTATAACTACTTCACTAACACAGGCTCGATGCCGGTATGGTCTGCGAATCTCTGAAGTGCTACCGCAACGTACGCGGGCGAAAGTTCCACAGCACGACATTTGCGCCCAAGATTCTCGCAGGCGATCAGTGTTGTGCCGCTGCCCAAAAATGGGTCATAAACAATGTCGCCAATATCACTAGAGTTTTCAATACATTTCACCGGCAACTCTATGGGCTTGTTGGTTGGGTGATTACCTTCGCGCTCAGTGGGGCGGTCAATAAACCACGCGTCCGATTGTGTACCGCCACCGTTCCATTTCCAATTATAGTCCTGCGACTTCGTTGCAAAGTACATAAATTCTGTTTGCGGCCTGTAGCCAACGCTGTTTTTTGCGCTCAATCCAAATACGTTTTTCACCCATGTAATAGTTGCGCGCAATGTTAAGCTATTGTCTCTCATTGCCTGAGTAAATTCTGATTGAGACTTCCACCCATAGCAGACATAGAAGGATGATTCATTCTTAACTGGACACAAGTTTATAAAATCAGCCAAAAACCTTATCAGAGTATCCCCAGTAAGATCGTCATTCTCAATTAGCTGAATCCCCTTTGCTGCGTGAGTTTGTCGGCGTCCGCCCAGCGCCATAATTCCATAAGGTGGATCGGTGACCACGACTTCCGCCTTCTCTCCACCCATCAACCGCGCCACCGTCGCAGCGTCCGTGCAATCGCCACAGATGAGCCGGTGATCACCAAGCTGCCACGTCTGCCCCAACTCCACATCCCACTTTGTGCGCAACTCCTCAGCTTTGTCTATCTGTGGCTCTGTATCGCTGCCTGCGTCTGCCTCTGGTTCCTCTATGCCCAACTCAAATGCGTCAAAGCCCCAGGAAAGCAGATCGTCTACCTCAAACTCATTCGCCAGCAGATCCATGTCGAAATCGCCGGTCGCGCCGCGATGGAGATATACGGTGAGCCGTTCGCGTTCTTTCTCAGACAGTGGGCGGCTTGCCACACGCACGTCAACCTCATAGTCAAGGCCGTATGCACCGGCTAGCACAGACAATCGCTGATGCCCGTTGTAGAGTTCGCCATCGTTCGGCCCAATCGCTAGCGTTTCCACCTGACCGAAGTCGTTGACCGATTCAACCAAGCGTTCGGCTTGCTTGTTTTTGATAACGCGCGGATTGCGTGCCCACGGTTTGAGGTCGCGGAGTTTGCGCTTTTCGTTCGTCCAGGTGATTGACTTAGCCATCTGCAATCCCTGCCATCTGTTCGATACTAAATCGAGCTTGTGCTCTACCCGTCAAGCCGCTGCCCAGCGTGCTGTTGTATGTCCAGCTAACCGTAATCACACGCTGTAGCGCGTTTCCGGCAATCGCCAAATCGTCGCCTGTCAGCGCAAACATCACCGTATCCGCGGGTGTCACCACTACGGCGGTGCGATTATTGATCACGGTGCCGCGCCGGTCGGTTAGCATCCATGTTATGGTCAGCGGTGTGATCACGGTGCCGTCTTCATCCGCAAACGGGCCAACGGTGACTTTTGCTGTGCCTTTTTCCGCTGGCGTAACACTGATGTCAATCATTCTTCGCAATCCTCGAATTCAATTAGTGTATTCGGTATCGCCATAGACACAGACGCGGACGGTGTTGTCATGAGAATTGCACCGATGCAAATTGTACCGATGGCAACGTCGCGGTACGGAAAGTATCCGTATGTCAACACGGATAGCGCATTGCCTAGCCAGCCGCGGCTAGCTATCCGCTTGAATCGGCTCACACGTTCACCCGGGTTGTATCGGTCAGTGTGTGCGTCACGTTGGTTGTACCGTCCGGATCATCGTACACAATGCTGGTTGGATTCTGCGCATCATTGGCGGTGGAATCGCCAGCCGTTACCGACCAGATGTTCAACATGGCCTGTTCAAACGTCAGGCCGGTTGCCACCGCGTACGCCATGATTGCAGCCACGACCGCTGCGGCGCTCGGCTGGGCCGCAATGATTGCCGCCTGCGCGGCGGTGACGTTTGCCGGTGTTGCGAACCCTGTCGCTGTCGCCCATGCACCCGCGCCGTGTGTGCCACTCAGTTGCGTATCAATCTGTGCGGCGGTTGGAGGGGTAACACTCAAGCTGTAGCCGGTCTTATCTGACACAGTTGCAATCGTGCCGCCAGTGATGGTACGCGAAACAGCGGCCCATACGTCTGCCACCAGTGTCCCGTAACCTGTGAGCGTGCGCGTAGCCGCTGCCCACACCGCTGTAGCAACTGATGTTTTCATGGTGGCGGTTAGGTCACCGGCAGTCGGTGCGTTTGTTAGATTCGTGACGGTGGTAATCGTGCCAGCCGTGATGTTGGTTGGCGTTGCTAGTCCAAGCTGGATCTTCGTCACTGCATCGGCGGCCACCTTTGCGGCGGTAATGGCGTCTGTGGCGATGCTCGCAGCCGTGATAACGTTGGCAGCTAATCCATTGACAATCGTGGCACTACCAACGCTGCCAACAACATTGCCGCCCACGTTACCGGTGACGGCTGCGACGGTCGGTGTCGCCGCTGTTGCAGCCGTGGTTACGCTGGTTTTCATGGTGGCGGTCAAGTCGCCGGCAGTCGGTGCGTTTGTTAGATTCGTGACGGTGGTAATCGTGCCAGCCGTGATATTGGTCGGTGTTGCGAACCCTGTCGCCGTAGACCATGCGCCCGCGCCGTGTGTGCCGCTCAGTTGCGTGTCAATCTGTGCGGCGGTTGGAGGTGCTGTGGTCAAGCTACCACCCGTGATCGTGCGGATTGCGTTCGACCAAATGTCTGCAATCAGCGTGCCGAAACTGGACAGCGTGCGCGTGCTGTACTCCCACACCTGTTGCGCAGTCAGGGTTGATCGGCTTGTAATTGCAGCGTCAATGCGTCCGGTAACCGTGGTTGTTACGCCAGCGGATGCCAATGCGGCTTCGGCTGCGGTTTGGGCCTGAGCACTACTTAGATTATTCAGTCCGCTAATTGCCGCGGCAATGTCGCTGGCATCAGCCGGATCAGCCGGCAATGCGTCGGTTTTGGTTTTGATTGCCGCTACCTCCGTATCGACGTAGCCCGCAAGAGTCGCCAGATTCGTCGCACTCGCCAGGGGTGCGACGGCGCTATCGAGTTCCGCTTTGGTTGGGCCGTCATAATCAGCCAATGCCGTGTCTACCTCAGCGTTAATCTGCGCGGCAGTCGGCGCGGCTGGCGGTATAGTATCCGCGGCGTAATCCGTGCCGCTCACGCCCCAAACGATATAGCCGCCAGCGTCGGGTACAACCGCTCCATTGTCTTTGCGGTAGAAACCAAGCACGTTCGTTTCTGCAACGCCGGTTGTGCTGAATGCGCTGTAGATAGTTGCGTCCAAATTGAGGACGCGATATCCGATAGCTTTAGCCGTGTGAAGTAGCCCCAGATCAGCCGCTACTGCTGTTGTTTGTGGCATTGGTTCCCGCCTCCATGATCATGCAATCAGCAAAGTGATTGTGCCCGAGAAAATCACTAATATTCGACGGCTGGCCGCTACGAATGCCCACCGCGATGATGATGATTTTCAGCCCGTTGTCAGCTAGATATTTGGCAATGTGGGCGCGGTGCTGCTCAATGGTCAGTGGCGCTTCTGATTGTTCGGTCACGGCAGCACCTTGCGGAAAATGTCACGCCGGAATTGCCCAGACTCGTTGATCCATGCCAGTAGCGCGTCGAAGCCAGCGATCAGCGTACTCAAATCAGCGCCGTCAATATGTTGCAAGTCGGTTCCCTCGAACGTTAACACCTTATACTCCCCGGCGAGCGGGTGTTGCGCTACGAGCGCCTCCGCCTGCGTCAGAATCGCCTCCAGCGCGACCGCCTGCTGGATAAGATTGGTCGCCAAATTGCGTTGTTTTGATGTCTGGTCAACTGCCATGATTGTCTCCTATGACTGCTTTGCTAATCCTAAATTTTGCAAGAACGTGATCACATCGTCAACCGTGCGTGCTGCTCCGGTGGCGAGTAGTTGCCGTGCTGCCCCCGCCTGCCCGTAAAAGCCAAGCAGAATCCCGCCCGTGTCGCCAGTCCAGCGGATTGCTTCCTGTTCGGTTGACGTAAAATAGGCCGTCAGTTTGCCACGACTAGCTCGTACGGCATCGGTTGGCGTAGGCCAGTCCCATGCCAGTCGACCGGCATCTCGCCCAGGCGTTGTGCTGCTCATCATTTGGAAAGCGGCATGAGTCGCCGTACTGGTGCCGGTGAGCGTCGTCAGCCCAGATGTCGTGTCCACATTAAACAGCACAGTCGTGCCGTTCGCTGCGCGAAACTGGACTCCCGTCGTCGAGTCGGTGCGTGGTTCAAGCCAAATACGGCTACCATCGCCAACGATATAGCCACCGATGGCTAGTTGGTAATCGGCGGTGGCAGATGGTGCATCCAGGTCGTAGCCCAGTACGAGATTATATTGGCCGGTCGTGATATTGTCGCCAGCCTGGAAGCCAAATCCCTGGTTGCCGGATCCGGTCGCTAGATAGAGCGCTCGATAGCCGAAGGCGTTCCAGAAGCTGCCTGTCGTGTTAAAGTAGCCCGCCTGCCGCCCAAAGGCGTTCCATTGGCTGCCAGTCGTGTTACTGTAGCCTGCCTCCCGCCCGAAGGCGTTCCAGTAGCCGCCTGTCGTGTTAAAGTAGCCTGCCTGATAGCCGAAGGCGTTCCAGAAGCCGCCTGTCGTGTTAAAGTAGCCTGCCTGTAAGCCAAAGGCGTTCCATTGGCTGCCAGTCGTGTTACTGTAGCCTGCCTCCCGCCCGAAGGCGTTCCAGTAGGTGCCTGTCGTGTTACTGTAGCCTGCTTGTTGCCCAAGGGCATTCCAGTAGCCGCCTGTCGTGTTAAAGTAGCCTGCCTGATAGCCGAAGGCGTTCCAGTAGCCGCCTGTCGTGTTACTGTAGCCTGCTTGTTGCCCAAGGGCATTCCAGTAGTTGCCTGTCGTGTTGAATGTCCCACCGCCATCTATGCCGATGGAGCCAGTCGCCAGACGCACCGGACGTACGACAGTGCCAGCAGCATTACTGAGTGACATCACGGTAGTGGTCGCCACAATCTCACCAACAATTACATTGTCAATCGTACCGGCGAACGTAGCATCTGCTATGAATGACAAATCTGCTGTGCTGATTGCCAGCATATACAAATCGCCGCTACCACTGGCCGCACTAAATGTCGTTGCGTGCGTGACCCCGCCGATGGAGACCGACAACGTGCCCGCCGTGCGTGTGTAGCCGAAGCGCACACTGTACATTTTTCCCGCCGCCTCGCCTAGATTCTGTGTGAGATCCGCTGCGCTCCCCGCCGTTTTTGTTGCTACCCCTGCCGCAATCGTCCAGTTGGTGCCTTTCGTCCAACTGGTATCAGTGTCAAATGTGCCATTGACGACAAGATTGGCCGACTCTGTAGCAGCAGCCCCGCCCGCGATGGTTTTGCCAGTCAGGGTCTGCGTGTTCGTGGTACCGACCACCGCACCGGTTGCGCCATGCGCCGCGGTAAGAGCCGCATGTGTGGCCGCCACACCCACAGCCTCAAACGCGGCGCTACTCAACCCGTCCAGTAAATCAGCGTCCAGACCGCTACCGCTGCCGTCTACAGTCAATAGTTTGCTGAGTACATCTGCTGCCGTGTAGCCGCTTGCCAACAGATACGCAGTGCTGTCCTGCGTCGCCATTGTGCCCAGTCCCAGCGTACCACGCGCTGTTGTAGCGTCGGCGTCATCAACCAGCGTTGCGCCATACGCGCTGATACCATGCGCCGTGGTCAGCGCTTGGTGCGTGGTGAATGACGATGCAAGAGTGTATTGGGTGTGTGGATTCGACAATCCAACGTGCGCGGTAATCAGCCCAGCCGCCACGCCTACGGCCTCAAGCGCCGCCAACTCGAATAAGCCGGTGGTATGGCTGTAGATGACGGCATAGCCATTGGTGCCCGCTCCTAGTGTTAGGTTGGCATCCTGTTGGTCACGTATGCGTTTCGGGATAATGCGTGCGACGGTCATTGGTTGGTTATCCTAACAGAAAGCGCTGCACTTTAGTCGGCTGTTCTGCCGGCTCATCGTCAAAGCCGCGCGTAGTAGACGCAGGCTGCACCGGTTCTGGTGCCTGTACGGTTATGAGTTTTAGTAGCACCGGAATTGTTGCGATGAGAATCGGTGCCCACGGAATGCCGCCGCCCGCGCCCACGCTAAAATAATCGATTGCCCAGGTCGCGACGGCCAAAACCAAACTATAAATTACACCAGGTACAAGAATGCCTTTTGTCATGTTATTCCTTTTCTATGTCATCCAGATTCCCCGGGCGCTCTATGCGTCCAGTTATCATTAACACCAAATCGACTAGATTGCGCGCTCCGGTTTTGATATAAACTCTGTGCTGGTGCCATATCAGTGCCCGTTGCGTCATGCCGAGATACTTGCCTAATTCCTTACCAGTCACATGCCCAGCCAACACAGCACGGACAACCCGTTCTTCGGTTGGCGATAAACTCAACCCGTGGCCTTGGTCCGTCTCCATCAGAATTCTGCGGTTAGGCTGGGCTTTGCGTTTCGCGATCATGCGACGCCGCCCCTAGCTGACTTTCAGCGAAGACGTGTCAGCCTTGATGAAAGCCTTTAACGCAGCGATAGATGTCGCGGCGCCCGTAACCGTCAGGCTGTATGTGATGGGCGGGTCTACGGGTGGGTCAACAGGTGGCACGATAACGCCTGGCTTGCGTCCGGTGCATTTTCCATCATGGCATACCTGAAGCGCGTAGATCGTGACCTCGGCATAGTCGGCTTTACCATCGGGCAGCTTAGTAACAATGCCACCGGCTTGGTTGTAGGAGCCAGCCTTGAAATAACAGCCGCTGAGTTTCTTGGATTGTGTATAATCCACCGTCTGGCCGTTGTAGGTGTAGGTTATTTTGCCATCAGCCACCTGGAACCCTACGCTGAACTTGGTGCCTAACGCCAGGTTGTCATCTACGAGATGACCATGCGATGTGTTGCCATCGGTGATCCAGAGTTCCCCGACATTGCGGTCGCCGCTGGTATTGCCCTCGAATCGGAATACGGTTACATCGTCGTCTTCGTCGTGAATTTGCCCCACCACCACGACGGGCTTGCTGCCAATCGGCACGGCACTGACCATCTGCTCAATATCCATCGAATGCGTGCCCGTGGTCGATGACCAGGCGGCTTGCGTCTTGCCATCGGGTGACATCTCGCGCAATTCAGAACGTGGGTTCTTTGAGTTCGTTGTCGTTGCCCCGTCTGTGGGCGCTTTGAAAACAACGCCGTCCTTGGCACTATTCAAACGAAACCATTCGCTAGCGTAGGTTCGCAACTCTGGTATTTTCACCGTGTCAGGCGTAGCCTTGATTTTTGTCGGGAGCGTGAGATACCAGCTTGATGAATCCAGAAAATCCATTGGCGATGTACCAGTCGGTGGCGGATCGACGGGTGGCGGGTCCACGGGTGGTTCCACTGGTGGCGCTGTGCCCGCTTTGGCGTGCGTCCAGTCGGTGTATCCCATATTTTTACCAGACGAAGCGGCGGTCGTCGGGTAACTTGTCCCAGCAACAGCGTTGACTATCCAGGGGATCCATGTGTCATCACTGGCTGCGGGGTTTTTGAATACTGGACTATTGCCAGCCGCCGCGCCGGTACCATAGAGCACATCCATAGCGCGCACAATCGCATTGTCAGACTCATTGAACGCTACCCAGCCAGCACGGTGTAGGATGACCGCGGTCACAACCAGCCCCTGCATACCCTCCCACATATAGCCGCTAGCAGACGGGGGCCACTTGAAATCAGCACCACGCCGCCAGTCTTCGGCAAGCACGCCGGACAGACTGACTGCACCTCTTTTTGCATCAGGCCGGTTGATACCCGACTGTGGTGTGCCAGCGTGCCAGCCGGTACTGCCATAGCGCATCTTGTTTCCCGGTGCGCTTGCCCCGATGAAGGCACGGTGAGCGGTGATGATCAATGCCTTCCAATCGGTACGGTTCAGGAATACAGCGGCGGCGGCTAGTGATGCCCGGGCATGACCGCCCCAGTTGTTGGCGGATTGCTCGGCTGTGCCGATAACGCCGTCGCCACCAGAATGGCCTTGCACGGTGGCCGTGGTAGCTTTCTCTACCCACGTCAGAAAAGCTGCATCACGGTAGCCGATGATGTCGGCAACTATGATATACGTTTGCAGCCCACGGCTCAGTTCAAGCGCCCGCGCAAACTTCGACGCCATTGCAGACTTGAGGCCTGCAATCGTTTTCTCGCGCATGGCATTGTCTGCATTGCGCACCGCCACCAGTGCCCCGGCTAGTGTGGCGACATCGTGCGAACTGTTGTTGTCGGACAGGTCCGCGCTGCCCCAGCTGCTATTCGCTGCACTTAGAACACTATTCCATGCAGTGCCGCTTGTGGGCAACGCGGCAATCTCTTCTTTTGAAATCCAAATTGACATCGATGTTTTCTCCTATTAATCGGTTTTCGATTCCGTCACTTCTAGTTTGCCCGGCACCTGATGGACGAATAATCTATCAATCCAGTAGATTGCCTCAAACGGGATACCGAATAATACAAATCCCAAAAAACTTATACGCACATAATAACGGATTGAAGCAGCAGCAAACATGGGATGATCGCCAACACCTATCCAGAGCAACGCGCCGCACGCGGCCAGAAATAGGCTAGATGTCACACCAATCGTGAAATACCAACCGTTATTCGGTACGTATGGCCCCCAATAGTAGTCAAATAGGTGTCGAATCGTTTTCGATATCCCCAATATACACGTCAGGAGATACGCAATCGTTAGATCCATTGTTTTTCCTGACAATATTGTCGCACCACTTCAGCGCACGGTAGTGGAAACGTGATGCTCCCTCCGAAACCATATCCTGAGCTACGTACATACTCGAGGCCGAAAACCACAAATGAAATCACTAGTCCCATGATGATCAACAATAGCCACATTGTTTGCGGCGTGATGGCTATTGGGCGACTGCTTTCGACATCCCCTAGGCGTTGCTCGATGCTGCGCTTCCATTCTCGATCCTCTTTGATATAAGCCAGCAACAATTGCTCACTCAATGAAGATGCCGGGAAATTCTGATTTTTGTCAGCGCTCATTTTTTTTTTACTACCGGCCAGATGCACGTAGGTGCGATTTCCGCCAGGTTTGCTGTGCTGATATGCCTCAGCTACGTCATCTGTTTTTTGTAGCCAGTAGGCGAACAGCGCGCCAGTCTGGTAAGCCTCTTTGTCTGGCACCGCTTGAATTGTCGCGATAACGGAAGCCTGCGTCTCGTTCTGTAGCATACGTGCAGCCTCGAAACTTTCACAGGTATTCAGGAACACGGTATCGAATCGCCCACGCACCAGAGAGGTCAGCAGCGAAGCGGACAGAATACCGTCACTCAGCAATACGCCGTCTTTATTGCCGTGCGTGGCCAACCACAGTAAATCATGCTCGCCGCCTGTTATAGCCCGTAGCAATTCGGCCTGTGTAACCGTGCCGCGTAGTGACGTAATATCCAAACCACTATTTGACACGTCCTGCGCTTCCTCATCCGCGAACATGAGGTCTGTTAGCGGTGCCACAAACAATACACGCATTTAATCGCCTTCCATTGATCGCCGCCACGCTGCCAATTCAGCGATAGCACGTTCGGTTGCTGCAACTCTCTGTTCTAGCGTCAATGTAGGCTGCTGTGGTTCGTCGGGCCCGGGCGCAATCACGACCGGGGGCGGTGCGACTTCGCGCGTCATTAGCTGGAATATACAAAAAAAACTATTGTGAAATAGGTTGTTCCCCGGCACGTCCTCAACGTCAGAACGCAACCCATGCACGCGGTCAGACGGCACGCCCATATTATCCTGTATCCACACACTCGTCACCTGACGCGCGTACAAATCCACCTGGGCGCGCGGCTCGGGTGGCCGCTTCTCAAAGGGTCGCGCTGGTGCCGGTTCGTGTTCTCGTCTGCCCTCCCACGTCCAGCCCACCTGCATCTCGTCCGCTCTGGCCCATCTGCCGCCAGTGTCTAGGCAGTCAATGAAAATATTATGTTGATTGCCGTTTTCGTGGGGCAGCAGGTGGTAGACGAGGATAGCGCGCCACGCAGTCGGTGCCGTGGCGCGCTCAACGCGGGAATAAAGCGCGGTGTTAAGAAGAGGCTCATTAGGGATTACTAGGCGGCGCAACTCGTCACGGTTGAGCACTATTCAAGCGCCCCCGTGTGCCCGATAATTGCACTCACTGTGTCCATGTTTTCCCTCTCCTGGAGCAGCGCCATGAAACGCCGCCCCAGTCACAAAGGAGAATCAAAGTTGCCGCGGCCACCCTTTGGGCGCGGATTCGGCAGGGTGGCACCAGGGAAAAGTTTCTCGACGTCTGCACGCCGCCGCGTCTGTCCTGGTTGGCGTCAGGTAAATATTTTACAGGAAAGCCACAATCAGTATATCACAGTTGTTGGGGAACGCAATAGGCTGGACGAGAATGCGTTGCGTAGGTGAGGCAATACGCGGGCGCGAGGTGTGTGGACACCCGACGCAATCCACACACTAATTGCCCACGTGGGCATGGGCTGAATATGAGGGTCATTTTGATCCTCATTTACCGACATGTTGGCCCCACGTGGGTATGGTGTGAAGGTCGGTTGAAAAGTATCATTTTGATCCTTTTCATGTTTGCCCACGCGGGCACGAGGTGTGTGGACACCCGGCGCAATCCACACACTATTCGCCCACACCCTTCGAGGTGTAGCTAGTATCATACAGGGCTTGACGCCAACGGGCCAAGTCACCGACTTGGAAGCCTAAGCGCTTTAGCCTTGGGCAGATCACAGTGCCTCGAAATCAATGCCGGCATCTTCTAGGATTGCGCAGATTTTATCAAACTCCTGCGCAAATTCATTGTTGTGGAACATAGCCACAATTCGGGCCTGCATTTCTGTCATATCGGGCTGGTAGCTTATCGCTCCCAGTCCGTCTGTCACTCCCCAGGCGATTCCGTCATCGCTGGGGGTTGCTGTGTATCTCATTTTTTTCTCCTGTTTTTTTCTCCTGATTTTCGTTACATTTCACACACCGGCCCCAGCCGTCACCGCCAACGATCAGCGACACGAACATGTCCTCGCATTCTGCGCATTGCAACGTGACGGGCTGTGACGATTGCGTTAGACGGCGCAAAAGTTCGGTTAAGTCAATCATTCGTCACCTCGGTTTCAGTTTTGATGACTTCCATAATACGCCCATGTGTCACGCCCGGCTTTCGCATTCGAACCCGCATTGTCAATGCAGCCGTCTCCAGAGACATGTGATCACCGGCAGCGGTGTCATTCCACCATTCACCATTCTCGAAAAAATGGACTTGCCAACGGACCGTTCGCCTTGAGTAGCGTTGCGACTCTTCAGTCATCCGACAATCTCCTCACACTTTAGCTAGAGTGATCCCTCGCTGCCCCTGGTATTTTCCTTGTCGGTCAGCGTAACTGACAGAAGGTGCGTCGCCCTCGAAGAATAAGATTTGAGCAATCCCCATGTGTGCATAAATCTTGCATGGTAACGGCGTAGTGTTGCTAATCTCGATTGTCAAAATGCCTTCCCATGCTGCTTCTAGTGGCGTTATATTGACGATAATGCCACAGCGTGCGTAGGTTGATTTACCTACAGCTAGACCCGTTACATTGCGGGGCATACGGAAATACTCCAAACTGCGTGCCAACGTAAAGCTATTAGGTGGAATGATACAAACATCGCCTCTATGCTCACGCAAGTTTTGGGGATCGAAATTCAACGGATCGATAATGCCTTGCCGATCTAGTGGGACGGCAAAAACCTGGAATTCATCTTCTAGTCGAATATCGTAGCCGTAGCTGCCACACCCATAGCTGATGATTTTCTTGTCATCAACCATGCGTACCTGATTAGGTTCAAATGGTGTGAGTCCACCAGATGCGCCCCATTCGCGTATCTTGGTATCATTCCATATCATAACTTTTCCTTTCGGGCTTGATGTAATCCTTTCACCGGAAGCCAGTCTATGAAACACTTGTCGCTACCACATGTCATGCGCATCTCGCCTGTATCACGCCATCGGGCGCGCTTTTTTTGGTGGCAGACTGCACATAGTCCGTCTGCCTCGGCCCTGCAAATCAGTTGTTGCACAGCGGCTTGAGCCGCGTATTGCTTGCTTGTGTATGCCATAAATGCCTTTCTCTATGTGAGCTAGTATACTATGAGTGAGACCAATGACCGATGACGTCATCTAATTGGGGTTAAGCTGCCACCCATTGCGAGCAGCTTTTTCTTCGATCTCACTAACCAGATCCAGGCAAGCCGCGTGGAGTACTGGATCGTCATGATGTCGAACCCGCCAGTGCATATTCGCAGCATCCACGCCAGCGAATTTCCGGCAACCGGCTTTTACGATCAGGCATCCGTTCTTGTCAATGGAGCCATAGAATAGATGCCCGCGGGGATCGGTACCCGCTATAATAATATTTTTGACATTTTCTAGAACAGTGCCCGTCAGATCCGAACCTTCTAGAGCCGCGCCCGACATATCCGCACCCGACAGATTGGCACCGACTAGATTGGCACCCTCCAGATTGGCACACTCCAGATTGGCACCCTCCAGATTGGCACCGAACAGATTGGCACACTCCAGATTGGCACCCTCCAGATTGGCACCGAACAGATTGGCACACTCCAGATTGGTGCCCCGTAGTTTCGCACCGACTAGGTTAGCGCCAACTAGCTTGGCACCGACCAGATTGGCACCCGTCAGATCCGAACCTTCCAGATTGGCACCCGACAGATTGGCACCCTCTAGATTTGCACCCGTCAGAATGGTACCGACTAGATCGGTACCGACTAGATTGGCACCTTTTAGATCGGCACCCTCTAGGCGAGAATTCCACAGAGAAGCGCCCCCTAGATCCGCATCCCGCAGATTCGCGCCATCCAGCAAAGCGCTCCCTAGATCAGCGCCCCGCAGTTTCGCACCGACTAGGTTAGCGCCAACTAGGTTTTTACCCCATAGGTTTGCGCCAGCTAGGTTTGCGCGCATACCATTGGTTTTGTTGTTCATGATTTTCCTTGATTGGACCAGAACAGGCTCGTTCCAAATAAGAGTGTGAGCTACCCGACTGCCCGCCTTCGCCGGTGGATTGATGGTCGATAGCCTGCGGGGTGCGACGTTGCAGCATGTTGCAGGCGGCGGCGACCGTGAAGCGACTAGGCTGATTCGATGATTTTCTCGATGTGGCTTTCCGCGTCTGGTAGGTAGGACTCCATGAACTCGATGCATTGCTCTATGCGCTGCAGATTATCAGCGATGCTCGCCTTAGCACTGCGGTTGATTCGACAGATAGTGGCGATGTAGTCTCGGTGCGCCCTCATCCACATCAGAGAATCCTCGATTGTGGCGGACAGATTGGCTGGGTAGCCATCTTCCCAAACTGGTGGTGGCAATTTTCCATTCATCTCTCGATCCTCGCTCTCAGTGCAGCACGTCCGCGGCTTAATCGCGACTCAATTCTTGACGATTGACTATTGGCAAATAAACGAATCTCTTCCACGGACGTATCACCACTGTTGGCACCGGCGTGGGCGTCAGTGTGGGCTGCGCTGTCGGCACCGGCGTGCTGGTTGGCACGAACGGCGTCAGTGTGCTGCTGATACTGCTCATGCATAGTTGAGAGCCATCCGGCTGGGTTACGCAACACAACACGCTACCGTCCGGCTGGGTTGCGCAGACTGCCTGGGCCTGTGCTTCAACAGCAAGCCATATCAGCAGGACTACTAGGCCGACAGCGGCGATTGCTATTTTGACATTGTTCATTTTATGTCCCCTTTGTGTTTCTCATTCCAACACGCGTCGCATATTTCCGGGTCGTTGTCGGTGCCATCGGCGTAGCACACCTGTTTGCCGCACTTCTCACACTGCCACAGTTCGCCGCGGCAATCGTCGTGGTCGTGGCTGGTGGACTCGCAGCCGGTTGGACGTTTGTCGCGAGTTCTCACATCAGCCTCATTTGTTCCGGCTCGGCCACCATTCCCGCCGTGTCTGGTTGCGGCCTCTTTGTCCATTGATTAAATTTATCTGGACTGCCGGCAGTTGGATTGATTCCGGTAGCTGCCACAACAAAAGCCCAAGCGTCGAACGAGGAGTCAAACCCTTTAAGGTAGACTGGATTCTCGTACCACGCCCCAAACGAACACCCCCAGCCCTCGTCAGGCGGATCGGGCTTGACGAATATACCAGCGGTCGTATACTCGTGGATGAAGTCGCCCTCTTCATCCATCGGCGTTGCTGGCATGTCGCTGATTCTGATTACTGATTCAGTCATGGTCATAGCACCTCCTGATTCTCGTTACACTTTTTGCACCGACCAATCCCGTCTCTGCCCATGATCCGCGAATGAAACCAGCCGTCACAGCCTGCGCATTGCATCTTGACGGGCTGTGACGATTGCGCTAGGTGGCGCAAAAGTTCGGTTAAGTCAATCATGGCGATCCTCTGGAGCGATCCATTCCATCCCCCATAACTCGAAAATACTTTCCTCTGTCGGCGTGTCCAGCGCCAACCCTCCAAACCATACGCGACGCTCGCGTATTTGGAAATCATTCGGCATCAGTCCGCCGCTTCGCTTCGGTATCATCATCTGATGGTTGAAATCGGCGGCACCGGTGTGCAACAGCATATTGATGCCCCACGTCGCCGGGTCACGTTGCAGGAGTATTTCGGCCTGGTACACCTGTCCACGCCGACGCCTATTTTCAGAAAACAGAAATTGTTTGTGCTGAGCATCGTTTTTTAGGAACGATACTTGCAGGGATGCAAGTAGCGCATCTAGCGGGGTGTGTGGGATGACGATAATCTTGATGTCGCCAATCTCCGCCTCCCTGCGGCGAATACTGCCCACGACTTCGATACGTACACAGGCGGGGAGCAGCCGTTGCACTAATCCAACGGAGATCCTGTGCATCTCAAAGTATGGGTATTTTTCGATCATTTTGCCGCCTCTCTCTCTATTTCACATTCGATTCTACGCCAACCGGTGGCGTTTAATCCCAAGACATAGATTTTCATCATACCGCCCAACGTGTTGGGTTGACTGCCGTCGACAACAGACTCTATTGCGTCTCCCGGTGTGGCAGTTTGCCCGTCTCGCCGCCAAATAAGCAGCTTCAATTGTGCAGCGGCCACTAGCTCCTGTCGAGCAGTTCTACCAAATGGCTTATTCAGTGGCGGTGCTTTTTTCTTTGCCATGTTTATGTCCCCTTCGTTTTCGTTTTGTAGTAGATTGCCCAAGTAATGTTGTCGATCCGCTTATTGGTTTTTTTGTCGAACAAATAGATACCAGGCTTTTTTGCCCGGTTATCTGGGTCGTCACGCCGTCTATGGAGCATTTCCTCCAACTGAGTGATGGTAAAATGGTCTGCCATCTTTGTGGGGTCATATCCGCATGTGGTAATTGCCATTACAACTTCATCCAGCGATCCCAGCCACGCAGGCGCTCTTTGAGAGCCGTCATGTATGCCTTACACGCCTCTCCTGTGCCCCGGAACAATTGATAACTTATCTCATCACCGTCGCGGTCGAGCGCCCCCATACACGCCATTACCTCCGACTCGGTGCCGCGGGGGCTGACACGGATAATCCCAACACGATCCAGATTCACTAGTTCCCCGTCAAAAGTTTCAATAAACATAGTAATTATGTCCCTTCCTCTGAATTATACAATTTTGTTCGATGTATCTAGTCTATCACATCCGTTGCCATTTGTCAAGTACCAAAATGGATAATGCTTGACATTCGGCAATATCCATGCTAATATGCGGATGACACATATATAAAACAAAAAGGAGATTTTCAATGATTATCAAAGTGACGCAGGATCATATTGACGCTGGTTGCAAAATGAACATAAAGTGGTGTCCTATCAACAGAGCCATACGCGATGCTGTTGGCGGGGATGTCACTGTAGACATTGTGTCTATTGATGTTTTTCCGATTGGCGAATGTATTGGAGTATCAGTACCGACGCCAAAGATCGTCGGTACCTTTTTGGAGAATTTCGACAACTCCAAAAAGGTAGAACCCTTTGAGTTTGAAATCGAATTGGAGGCAGGCGAATAATGACAGACATTGGACAACAGGTATCGGCGCACCTCGTGGCCTACCTGGAAGAACACGAGATAACAGCTGCGGAATTAGCGAAGCGGTGCAGACTATCAGAAAGCGCTGTTAGTCGCTACATCAGCCAGGATCGCAGGCCATCAGGACCGGCGCTCTATCGGATAATCTGCGCTACCGGCATGAGTATCCAACCGGCAGTGCGCGTCAAAGAAGCGGAGGCACAATGCGAGAATTGTGGGTAGGCACACGCACGCCAGCGCACATCTGCGCAGAATCTAGCAATGCGATGAGAGAGTTGAACGACGCGCTACTAGAGAACACACGATTAAAGTCACGCGTCCGTGAACTCATGGCGCGTGACTTGCGCCTGTGCCAAGCGGCTGGCCGACACGCTGCTGAGGCACACCGGTGGAAGCTGATGACTGCCTGTTTATTCATTATGACGGTGGGTTCTCTTTGCGCGGTGATGCTGCTGGCGCGATGAGATTAACATACGCCTCTGTTTGCGGATGTGGGGTGACTTCTACATTGCTACTTGACAAATGGCAAGACGTATGGTAAACTAGGTATCTACCACAAAAACGTAAAGCGCCCAATCTGCTACAAACAGACGGGCGCTCGTTACAACCACACACACAGGAGATTATAACATGACAGAAGCAACTCTGCAAAACATCAAACGTGAGTCAAGCCACAAGAATTATGTCGCACCCGTTGACGATTTTGCGCTAGGCAAAGAGTGCCATCGTCTAGGGTTCATACCTAGTAAGGATTGGACACCTCGCCAACTGGCCGGTTGGGAATTCGCTGGACAGCGGGCGTACCGTACTGCGATGTGGGAGGCAGGCGAATGAGAAAGACACCAGCACTAACCGAAGATGAGAAGGCGTCAATACCGCCGATGCAAGACGAAGTCGATCAAGCCGAGAAAGACGCCGAAGCCGCAATACTCCTACGTGAAGCCGCACAGGAACGAAAGGACAAGAAAAAATGAGCCACCGATTCACAGATTTAACCTTCCGTGGACTAGGCACACCAACCGACAATCGTCGTGTGATTGCAATCGGGCGCTGTGTCAATGGCAGTAGCTTCCGTGTCATAACGCCGCCAGCCGACTGGCCCACAGAGGCAGAAGTCGCAGCGATCTGCGCACCGAACGAATATGACTTGATGGCGAAGGCGATACGCAGCTTGATTGACGATGGCGATTGGGAGCGGTACACGATGGACGCAGGAATAGCAGAGCGCCAGGAGGAACGGAGAGGATCATGAACGATCTAACGCCATGCATTGTTGAAATCGAAACTGACTTTGACGTCCGACTGTCGTTGGAGGTGAGCGATGACATCCTACTGGCATTGTTGTCCAGCGCATTTGAGGATGAGGCGACTGGGTTTTTGTACTACGGCATGAAGCAAACGGCACCGGCAATTGTACCACAAGCAGTCAACGAATGGGATCGCCTATTATGGGCAGCTGTCAAGGGCGGCTCGATCACGTTTAAGAAAGTCGGAGGAAATTGGCTTTCTCTGGATCGTACCGCCTGTATCAATGGCTTCCAACTGCTGGCGGCGAATTACCCGGAGCACCTTGATGCCGTTCTCAGTGGGGAAGCCGACGCAGAAGAGGCCGACATATTCCTGCAACTCGCCCTGTTTGGCAGGATTCGCAAATGAGTAACACGATCTCGCTATACAAACGCAACTACCAGTCCACGATACGCCGGTGTGAGAGTCAGCACGGCGTACCTTATGTCCATACACAGGTTAACAACCTGGAAGTAGAAGGCGGGGCGCTGGATATTTCCATCCAGCAGTACCCGAAAACGACAACGATATTGTTGGAATTCTACCCGAATGTCACGGGTGGCGACCACACGAACGAGGTGATCATCCAGCACCTAGATCGCCATATTACTAGCGAATTCGCTGTTGCGCCGACAGTGTTTATTCAATCCAACCTAGCGCAGCATGGATATGTCCTGACGGGCCACCAGCGCGGCAGATCATACGAAGGTCAGTACGATCACGCAGATATCGAGCAGTGGTAAACAAAACACCGGTGGCAGTATGGCCTGCCCACAGTGCGACTCGAAGCGCAGCCGGTGCATTGCTGCAAAACGCAGCACGTTACAACCTGGTGCGCCGTCACCGTAACCGGCAGAAGGAACAGTTATGACAGAGGAAGTTAACAACGGCAAATTGTTCGGACGCATTGCCCAGGTGATGGGCAAGGTTCGCAGCCTGCCCAAGGATGGACACAACAAGCAAAGCGACTACCGATACATCACTAGTGACACGGCGCTAGAGGCTATCGGCAAAGCAATGGCTGAGTTCGGCGTCTGTGTTATCCCGTCAATAGCGAACTACGAAACTGTAACAGAAGGCAAAATGACACGGTGTAAAGTCGAATTCGATATGCACATTTGCTGCGCTGATGGCGACACGTTTACCAGTCGTTGGATCGCTGAAGGTATCGACTACGGCAACGCAGACAAGGCGTTGACGAAAGCAATCACCTATGCCACTAAGACATTTCTGATCAAGCTATTCGTTGTCGGTGCCGGTGGTGAAGATCCAGACGGTGAAAGCGCACCGGTGGAACTGGCAAGCAATCGCCAGCAAGCGCAACGTCCACAGCAGCCAGTGCGCCAAGCGCCGCCTGCCGTCAACGCTACGCACCGTCAGCCGGAACAACCGAAGGCGTTGCCAGCGCCCGCCGCTGAGTCTTTTGAGGCGATACCCAATGCCACCGAATCCGATAACGCAATCGCCACCGAAGCCGTCACCATTGCAGCCGGGTTGAGTTCACCACAAGCAGCGCAACTGTGGGCTATCGACGGTAAATGGTGCAGCAACACACACCACGCACAGAATCGCTGGGCGCAACTCGCAAAAGCCAAGTTCAGCAACAGAGTCACACCGGCGAATCTGAAAGCTGTCATTGCCGCATTCGTTGAGGATTGTCTCAGCAAGCCGAAGGTGCAAATCGAAGCACAGCCTGAAACGGCTTAAGGAGAATAACACATGTATCAACAGATTACGTTGATCGGGCACCTGGGCAACGATCCAGAAATGCGCTACACGCCGAGTGGTGTAGCAGTGGCGTCGTTTCGTATGGCAACCAGCCGTACATGGAGCAATGCCAACGGAGAGCGGCAAGAGAAGACGACGTGGTTTCGCGTCTCTGTGTGGGGCAAACAAGCCGAGACCGTGAGCCAGTACCTACACAAAGGCAGCAAGGTGTTAGTGACTGGTGAAGTAGAGGATCCGAACGTCTATACGGATAAGGCTGGCGAGGCACGCGCTGGCCTGGAAATCAAGGCGCAGAATGTGCGATTCCTCAGTGGACGCAATGACACCACAGACAACGTCAGTGTAGAGACTTCGGCAGAAGTTCAGTTCTGAGTAGCGCAAGTGTATAGGTGGAAGCCGCGAATCGATTCGCGGCTTTCTTTCATTTTGACATAACAAGTATATCGAGGTATACTGTACTCATGATAAAAGAATCAACACATACGCGAATTTATACGGACGCGTTGCAAAATTTGCGACGCATTCATGCTGAGACAGGCGAAAGAATGCTTGATATTGTTGATCGCCTGCTGTCCGCCGAAATTAATCGCATTCGTAGCATTCAGAACGCTGCCGATTGCAAGCCGGTAGAGGAATAAGGATCAACAGTGAAGCACCTAGCTAAATCGAATCTAGACGAATTACTTTCTAATTACGGCGTCATTGACGCTGTATCGTGGCAACCCCCAGCCAACATGACTTACGATCAGTGGACAGATGTTGGAGAAAGATTCAGGTACATTGACAGTGCAAAAAACTGGTGGCTTGGCGATTGGATAAACGAGGGGGAAAATCGCTGGGGCGACAAGTATACCCAAGCGATTGAGGTCACGGGCAATACGTTGCAAAATTTGATGAATTATTCATACACCTCTCGCAACGTACATTTCTCTGTGCGCACAGAGAAACTATCATGGACACACCATTGGCATGTTGCAAAATTTGATGAAGATACCCAACGCTCTTTACTTAGCTACGCCATTGATCACAACCTAAGTAGCCGTGATCTACTTGAGTCCGCTCGTGAGTACGAAGCCAACCTCAAGCAGATACAGCCAGTTGAAGACACCACCGTCGAACCACAATTCGACAATCCAGAACGCAATGCGCCGCGCACCAACGGCACGCACGACAGCGGCGATACATACGATCAGGAAGCCGAAGCATTAGCCGAGGATGGCGGCAACTATGATGGCGGCGAATATAACGATGATCCCTGGGCGTTCTCTCCGGTAATAGTGGGGGTATCCGGCAATTACAAGCAGCGTGGTGATACGAAGCAGTGCGGAGTTTGCAGTAAGCTATGGATAGCGGATCTTCCCTATTGTCCTTATTGCAACATATCACCAGATGTCAGGGCACACGAGTCATCCAAGCCACACGTCGCGAATAACTCCGGCAATAATGAATGGTACACGCCGAGGGAATATGTCGAATCTGCGCGCCGCGTGTTGGGGAGAATTGACTTAGATCCAGCAACGTCAGAGATTGCCAACACAATTGTACAGGCTGGCGAATTTTACACGGTAGATGACGATGGGCTAACGCAAGAATGGACAGGCAAGGTGTGGATGAACCCGCCCTATTCTTCCGATCTCGTTGGGCGATTTTCTAAAAAGCTGTGTAATCACTATCAGGCTGGCGACGTGACAGAGGCTATCGTGTTAGTCAATAACGCTACTGAGACAGCCTGGTTTCAGCGCATGGCGCGCATGGCAACTTGCGTTTGTTTCCCAAAAAGCCGAGTGAGATTCTGGCGACCAGATGGTGAAACAGGCGCACCTCTGCAAGGGCAAGCAATTCTATATTTTGGCACAAAGAAAAGTGACTTTTCGGATGAATTTAGATCGTTCGGTTTCGTAGGGGTGATTCGGGGGTGAATCTTGGCGCAAATTAAGCGCGGTCAAATCCGAAATATGGCATCTTATGATCGCGGCGTGTGGGATTGGAGCATCTTGGAAGGCTGCTTTGGTACAACCAAGATCAGCCCAACAGACATTGATGGTTGCGTCGAGCGACGCGGGCGTAAATTATTTTTGGAAACAAAGCAACCAGGAGCGCCCGTCCCGATAGGGCAAATGATGACGATGATGAGCCTGGTTGACGATGGGCATACGGTAATGATCATTTGGGGTAGCGACAAAGAGATCGAAACCATTCATCTATATACCCCATTTAAGGATATTCTCTATGAAGACGCAGATATCGAAAAGTTGCGCTGGCTTGTCAAGCAATGGTTTGAATTTGCCAACAGCGCCAGCGGTGTGGAAACCACTGATCCATCCAAAGTTGCACGGGCATTTTGGCGACGCAAGGGACGTAACTATTGCGAAATCATGATGGCGGAGTGGGGCAAGTTGGACGAAATGGAAAAGCGGCGCAAGGGCGGATAGGAACGTTATGACCGAAAGTGAACTCGGTGCGGTGTGGGCGTATTTGCAGAAAAGGTACCCGGTCAATGTCCAACAGAACAATCACAATGGATGAGGTTGGCGACCTAGCTGCAAAGCCAGGTAGCCGATCTTGGGCAGTGGCAGTAAAAGGAGAAATCTTGTCTGCCCTTCACAATGTGGAAAGTAGCGCGGATCACCTCGAAGGCATGATCAAGCTGATGGAAGAAAAGTCTGGCTACCAAGCACTTGGCTTTTCTTCCTTCGATGAATTCTGTGCAGCGCCGCCGCCTAGCGGGCTGGGCAAGACTAAGATATCCATAAACATTGAAGTCACTCAGCGCAAGACAACGCAGACGCTGGCCGAGACTGCGCAGCCATTAGCGGTAAATGGTGGCGACAGACAGTTGGATGAATGCAATAATCAAGGTAATGATTATCACCTTGATTCGATTAAACAAAGAGGTGATAACGCCAAATACCTGACCGCCCGCATAGCCCGCGATAATCCGGACATTCTTGGAAGGAATGAAGCGGGGCGAATATCGCAGCGCAAGAGCCGCCGCCATTGCAGCCGGGATCATTGACCCAGACAAGACGCGGCGCTATCAGCTACCCACAGACCCCGCCGCTGCTGGCCGCTATCTAGCTAAACACGTTGACACTGAATGGATGCTAGAATGCTATGACGCATTCCTGAGAGAAGTAGAAAACCATGTGCAAACATAAACACACAACGATTGTCACCTATGAAGGAATTTACGATCTAGGCATTGATACAGGCCCGGAGCATTTGTCACTCAACCTGTATCAATGCGATGATTGCGGAAAGTCGTTAGGTTCGGCCACCGATGAAGACGTTGCACGACTGCCTACCGAACCGCCAGCGCTAGACGAAGTTGCAGAACAGGCAGCGCTAGAACGTGCCTGGATAGACGTGATTATAAGCGCGAGAGAGGCATAATTATGGCACGCGGTAGAATGTTAAGTCAGTCAGTAGCAACCGACAAAAAGCTAAATGGACTCAGCTTGGAAGCAGAGCTTGTCTATCTAAAGACGATTCCCCACCTAGACAGAGACGGCTTAATCTTTGGTGATCCAATGCTTTTGTGGGCCCAGACATGTCCACGCCGATCCGAACTGATGCCTAAAATATCTGGCTTAATTGATGAATTAGTTGCAGCAGGTCTTGTTGTCTCCTACGAAGATAAAGATGATGTTGTTCTGTTTTTCGTAGGCTTTGCCAAAAATCAGCAAGGAATGCGCTACGACCGCGAGGCACCTAGTGGCTTCGGCCCACCACCAGGCTACACGCGCTCACCGTCCGGACTTCTACTGACTGGTCATACACCTACGGCGCAGGTAAAAAACGAACAAGAAATCAAGCAGCGGACAAGTGCCGAACCTAATCCAAACAAACTCCGGACTAACTCCGGACTAACTCCGGATAAAGTCCAGCCTAAGGTAAGTAGAAGTTTAAGGGAAGTAGAAGTAGAAGGTAATAGCGGCGAAGTGCCGCCGCCAACGGAAACGCCGCCAAGCGCTCCTCAACCAAATCATAAACCGGAAAAAATCAGAGGCACGGTAACGCTTTTTGATCCTAGACAGGTTCAAGCAGGGTTGTTACCGAAAGGCACAGGCAAAACACAGATTGAGATTTGGAAAGAGTCGTTCGCCTGGGTACCGACAGCCGCGCAAATCCGGGACATGAACGAAAAGGCGACGGACTTGGACAAGTGGCGACAGGTGACGGCAGATTGTTCGATTAAGGCATTCCGATCCTATCCGAACGTGCTGGACGTGTATTTGCATGGCTGGCGTGATTCTCAGGAATTGATTAATCGCAAGCCGGTTACGGACGTTACTGGTATCAACATGGCAACGATTTAGGAGATAGGCGAAATGAAAACAAAACCTGTTTTTGAAAACCTGATTCACCCGACAGCCGAATCAACTACACTGGCAGCTATGCGTGACAACGTCGATCAAGCAACACAGTTGGCTGAAATGCTGGACTCTGCCGATTTTGCCAACGATAAGCACAAGCTGATTTTTTTGGCGATTAAAAGTTTACTCAACAGCGTAGAGGCGATTGACGCACAGGCTATCGCTACCGAGTGCAGTAACATGGCGCGTGAACACAAGATCGCAACAATCGTTAGCGCAGATTTTGTGGCTGGATTGTCTGGCGATGCACGGCGCGCCGTGGCCTACGCTGGTACTGTCAAGCGCCTGGCTTGGCTCCGTAGCGCCGGAGACTTCGCTTACTGGATGGTAGACGAACTCAAGTCGAATCCGGCACCTGATGAATTATTTACGGCCGCGCAGGAACGATTGCAGACGCTGGCCCCTAAGACGGATCGTGGTGCAACGCTGTACGGTTGGCAGACAATCGACAGTCACCGTGAGTCAGTCAAGGATCGCAGACTAGAGGCCGAGTCGGGATTGTCTCAGCGCTTTAACTGGCCGTGGAAGTCATGGAATGATTACGTTCGTCCATTACGGTCTGGACTGGTGGCCGTGCTCGCAGCGCCGGACGGCGTAGGCAAATCAACCTATCTGGAATGGATTGCCGAACATTGGGCCAAACGCAACAACAAGGTTGTGATGGTCCACTTGGAAGATGATCACCAGTATAAGCTGGACCGGCGCATGGCTCGACATTCAAGCGTGCCACTAGCTGCTATCGAAGATGGCAACCTAACGCAACAGCAGATTGCAGCTATGTTGGAAGCGGAACGGCAAATGAGTGATTGGGCAGATAATCTGCATTACACGCACGCTCCGGGCTGGTCAATGTCCGAGGTGATTCGTGAGTTGCAGAAGTTGGCAGACGAAGGTGAATGCGAATCAGTCGTACTGGACTACATCGACAAATGCGAACCGGATCGCCGACAGCTACAATTGTACGGCAATAATCAGTATCTGCGCGAAGGCGACAACATGAACATGCTTAAGAACTTTGCCGAGAAAGCCGGTATTCCGATCTTCACAGCCACGCAAGGCAACAAGTCTATGCAGGAGCAGGGCAAGATCCAGACTCGCCAATCGATTGATGGCAGTGGCAAAAAGTCGCAACGGGCGCAGCTTGTGATGATTCTCACGCGCCAGATTGTCGGCGTCGGCGGGCAGTGGGACGGTCCCACCAAGATTGCCGAAGAAGGCGACTATTCGCCTATCGCTACGCTGCGCATTGACAAGCAAAACCGAGGTGCTACGAAAACATTCCACCAAGTGTTTCGTGGTGAATGCTACCGTGTTGGTGACTTGCCGGCTGGGTTTGACGTGACTAGCCTAAATCGATAATCAGCGAAAGAAGGTGCCAACCCATGCCCCATCTATTCGGAGTTGAGGTCAGCGACGAAGTATACGCCGCCAACAAACACCTAGCCGCGCCGCCGAAGGAAGACAAGACGCAGGCCCGCAAGCGGTTAGAGGCGGAGCAGCGCCGCAACTTCGCTATGCAGTTCGAGGCGGTGTGGCGCACATTGGGCGGGCCAGCGCTTACGCCGGAGTTTCGCTTCTGTGAGTGGCGAAAGTGGCACGCGGATTATTACTGTGAAACAGCGACAGGCAAATGGCTGATTGAACTCGAGGGCGGAGTATGGACAGGCGGAAGGCACACACGGGGAAAAGGATTTGTCGAGGATTGCGTAAAATACAACACCGCCACGCTACTCGGATACCGTGTGTTCCGCATACCGACAGGATTCGCGACGGCTCAGTACTTGCAGCAGATTGTTGATTCGCTAGCCCACGTCACGGACGCGAACGATTTACATGCTTGTCACCATAAAAAGGGGAATTGCAAAATGACTGAAACACTATGGAGCGATAACCAGATTTACGATCTACTTACACCAGTGTTTGAAATGCGAAAAGAGTACGAAGCAGCCCTCGCAGCGAAGGACTCACAGATCGCCATACTAGAAGCAGCGCTAGCAACGCTGGCCGCCGAACGCAAAGCCGAGGTTGCCGAGTTGGAGGCAATCAAAGCGGCACTCGCAGCGAAGGCGACGGCGCAAACAGAGCGCTGCACACCAAACGCCGACATGCTACAGGATGCCGGGGACGGAGCGTATAACTGATGTCAACCCAGACTAACACCTTCCAGCGCAAAGTCATCGCCGGGGCATCTCGTCAGAACGAATTGCACCGGCTGTTCTGGATTGTCGAAATTCGCTGGCCTCTGTCGGCAATTAGTGGCGGTACGTCGCTGGAGAAGGAGGGCCGACGCTACACCAATGCCCAACATCCAGGCCGGTGTGTGCCAGTCATCCCGGTTGGGCCCGATCCGATCGCGAGCCGGCATTATGCCGAAATGTTATGCGGCCTATTCGCGGCCAACAATGTGGGCCGCTCCATGGAGTTTGCGCCAGTGTTGGCCGATATCGAAACACTAGCTGCGGCGCCGTGGTACGTCTACGGCGAACAGCTACCCGCCGCCGATATCGTGTGTTCTGACTGCGGGTGCATCAACGGCTGCGTCTGTCCTCCGGCGCCTCCGCAATGGGCGCTAATCGGGCGAAATGGGGCACGTATCCACATCAGCCGCGATATGGGCACCGTGGGCCTTTGCGGTCGGTCGGTGCAAGCGCAGTGGGTGACAGCGCAGACGGCCAGGGATCGACGGGCGTGGCCGCTGACAACGATGTGTAGTAATTGTTTCAAATTGTATCGAAAGGGGCAAACGAAATGATCAGGCAGTCATTGAACGTAGCAGGGATGAGATCGACGAAACTGGTAGCCGTGCGCGTGGTCGGCAAAAACAAAAGCGGCGGCATCCTCTGGGAATGCCTCTGCGATTGTGGCGGTACGCGCAACGTGGCCGCCGCCGACATTGTTAAAGGCAAAGTGCGGAGTTGCGGTTGCGTGAAACGCCGCACACAGCAGGAGATTGCCGGGACGCCGCGCCAGCCGCCACTGCGCAAAAAAGCCAGAGCGTCGCCACGCCCAGAGAAACGCCCCGCACCGCGTATCGAAACGACCATCGCTCAAAGCGTGCGACCCTGGCTCCGACTGAGCGATGCCGAGCGCGAAACATTGCGGGCGCGCATCAACGAATGCTACAACCGCACAGAACGGACACCATTGAAAACTGGTGCTTGACACGGGGGATGGAGTCGTGTTAGAATGTAGCCCAAATGGTGATACGAACGGACTACGGAGGCGATGTGGCAAATAAACCTTTGTCATTGCGATTATCTCAACAGACGATAGATGCAATGGATAAGATTTGTAAAGTGGAAGGCACCAAAGGACGCGCCGCGTTGGTGGAAATGTTTGTTCGTGATTATCGACACCACGACTCAATTGCGAAACGACTAGATAATCATGAACAGCGCATAGAGGCGCTAGAAACAAGCGCAACACCGGAATACACGGCAATATAGTATAAAATCAAATCTAGGTGGCATACAGTCATTCTGGCGATATTGTGGATAGGAGTTCTAGATGATTCGGGCGCACAGAATACGATTGAACCCAACTGACGAACAGGCTCGCTACTTTTGGCAGTGCGCAGGAATCGCCCGCTTTACATGGAACTGGGCGTTGGCTGAATACAACAACGGGTTAACACGTGGCGAGAAGCCCAAAATTCTAGAATTAAAGAAGGAGTTTAATCGTCGGCGCAATCAGGAAGAATTTGCACCTTTTGTGGCAGAAGTACAAACCTACGCCAATCAGTACGCCTTTCAAGATTTACAATCTTCGATCAGCCGATACTTTGATCTAAGGAAAAAAGGCACCTTGAAGGCACCAGTAGGCTGGAAACCGCGCAAGGACGGGAAGCCGTTTGGTTGGCCGCGCTTCAAGTCACGCGACAAGGTAACGCCGTCCTTTGGACTTGCTAACAATGGCGGAATGAAGTTTGACGGTCACGGCGTCATGATTTCACGCTGCCCAGACGGGGCCGTTAATATGGCCGAACCTTTGCGCTTTGAAGGGAAAGTATTGGGCGGACGCGTCAGCTACACGGGCGGGTACTGGTATCTTGCCGTACAGTCCGAAGTCGCCGACCTTGAACAGACCGCCGACATATCGAAGACGGTCGGGATTGATATGGGAATCAGGTATCGGGCCGTCACTAGCGACGGGGTGGTTTATCGCAACCCCAAGGCGCTAAAACAACATCAACGCAAGCTCGCAAAACTGCAACGGTCGTTTCAGCGAATGCGTGATGCAGACGTGAAGGGGAGAAACTACCAAAAGCGAAAACTGGAAATTGCCAAGCTACATGCAAGCATTGCTGACGTTCGCAGGGATAATGCCCATAAGATGACAACGGAAATCGTTGGCGAATATGGATTGATTGGAGTGGAAGACCTGAATATCAAAGGCATGGTCAAGAATCGCCGATTAGCCAAAGCCGTCAGCGATGCAGGCATGTATCAAGTGCGCCTACAGTTGCAATACAAGTCTATTTCTGTTGGCGGCAAGGTCATCGCTGTAGATCGCTGGTTCGCCAGCAGCAAGACCTGTTCTAATTGTGGTGAAAAGGTCAAGGAACTGCCATTGTCAATACGAACCTGGGCTTGTCCTGATTGTGGGGCTGAACACGAACGAGACGGCAACGCTGCAATCAATATTCGCAATGAGGCCGTTAGATTGGCAAGCGCAGCCTAATGCGCCGACTGCGGGAGTACCTACACCGTGGTCGTTAAAATGGCCTAGGGAGGACAGCACGATAGTGCGCCGATGAACTAGGAACCCTGTAAGCGTGGATAACCTTGCGGGTGACTGCCGTAATAGGGGTCGCCCCACACGCGCAGGGGTTAGGGGATGCGTCTGCCAAACTCGTTGACCTGGAAACAGGTCGCCCCACACGCGCAGGGGTTAGGGGCAACGTTGCAGAACCACGAACAACGTATCGAGGGTCGCCCCACACGCGCAGGGGTTAGGGGCTGCACAGGAATTGTCATTGGCCGGGGCAAACGGTCGCCCCACACGCGCAGGGGTTAGGGGGAACGTCTAAACCTGTCGGTAGACGATGGGATCGGGGAGTTACTCAACAAGTTGGCCAGAGGTGAGCGCAAAAGGGGCGACTACCTGTCTAATCTGCTACGCTCGATTGACGCCGGGCAGGATGTAACGGGCCTGGACGTTGAGTCATTGCGCCTGATGGTACAAGGACTAGGGGGGCGACTGAAAAGCCTAGAGGGTGAGCTAATGCGGTTACATGCACAGATGGCGGCACTGACTGCGGATAAGGCAAAACAGTTATGAACCGACCGGAGCCTACGCAGTGCCAAAAAGTGTACCGGCGCATACAGGCGCATTGCGCTGTGCGGCTATCGACTAGAGTCGGCCACAAGTTACGTGCAATTGTCGGCAAAGATGGAGACATTACGTCGCTGAATGCCGGGGCACTGGCAACCAAGTTCACCGGCAATGAATATACTGAATCGTTGCGCCTGCTAGGGATAGCTAGCCATATCAAGCAGCGCTATAGTCGGGGGGGAAATCATGGCGAATAGAAAAATCAAAATCGTGTGGGAATCAATGCGGGGCACGAAGCATTCAAAACTCGTGAACGAGGCCGATGCTAAGGCAGAAATGTCACGACTGCGCAGCCTACCCGATGTTAAGTCTGGCAGCGTTCGACTCAGTATCTAGATTGTACCAGGGTAGCAGGTGCGCAAACACCTATCCACCCTGTAACCCATAACCGTTAGAGCAGACCTAACGGGCAGGCTATACCAAGTATAGCACATGCCCATCTAACGGTAATCTTCTATCGTTTTGGTGGGCATTTGTTTGCCCTCCATAATCCATTTACCGGAGGCAATATGCTATCGACTATCGTATTTGGAACGTCCCACGTTGTACGTGACGCCACAGCATGGCAGGCTACGTTGCTGCAAGCCCTGCTGCTTGTCACTCTGCTTATCGTGGCCGTGGTGGCCGTCGCGGTGTCCATTATGGCTATCCCAACGACTTTATGGGTTGGCCTGGCGCTTACAGCCGTGTTCGCGGTGGCTACGTTCCCGCGCAAGGTGACACTATGACAAAGCTAATTGATATATCCGGCCAAAACCACGGCCGGTTGACCGTCATCAGCAGGGCGGCGAATGCCAGTAGCGGCAATGCCCGCTGGGTGTGTCGATGTGAGTGCGGACAGGAGACCACAGTGAGGGGTGACAACCTGCAAGGCGGGGCTACGCGCAGATGTGGCTGTCTTAATGCCGAGCGCCGTATCGAGAGCAGCACCGAGCGCAGCACCACGCACGGGCTGACCGGCACCAGCACTTACGTGACATGGGCACATGTGATCCAGCGCTGCACTAACTCAAACCACAAACAATATGCCGACTACGGGGGACGCGGCATAGCCGTTTGCGAACGCTGGACTAGCTTTGCGAATTTCTACGCAGACATGGGGGAACGGCCACCAGGTAAGAGCATAGATCGTATCGACAATGACAAAGGGTACAGCCCGGGTAATTGCCGATGGGCCACGGCCAAAGAGCAACAGGCTAACCGGCGCAAGCGCAAGCCACGCAGCAAGTCAGAGGAGGCCGGAGCATGAACGACAAACTACGCCAACATCTGCTGTCGGAAATTTCGGCAATCAACGCCACGCTCCGAGCTTTCAAACTGAAAGCCGGAACGAAACCAGCCTGGGCCGTGGTCGGCGGCGATCAGCTTGTCATCTACGGCCTGCGTGCCGTCGCAGGGCAGGCGATTAGCGACATCGAGCGCCGCCTACCGGAGATTAGCGAATCTATCAGCAACAAGCGCCGGACGAAAACCCTGGTGCGCCTGTTGCGTCACCCGTTGCGGTTGGAGGTGACACATCCACACCGCAAGCCGCTGCTATGGAATGCCGAAGCGTTGACCGGCGAACCACATTCGATGCTACTGGGACGCACATACGACGGCGCGGCGCGTGACCTATGGCACAGTTTCAGCGATGCGCCGCATGTCCTGATAGCAGGCACAACCGGCGCGGGCAAGAGTGTGGCAATGCTGAATATGTTATTGCCATTGTGCTGGAATACGTCGCCCGACGATCTGCGGATTCTGTTGATCGATATGAAGAATACTGACCTTGTGCCACTGGCTAGATTGCCCCATGCCACTGTACTGGCGACAACCATTAGCCGTGCCTCAACCGTGCTTGCCGATGCCGTCAATGAAATGGCACGCCGACAGGCTAAACGTGTCGCCATGCCCCGCCTGTTGATTGTGATCGACGAGTACGCCGACCTGACCGCCGACGCTGATTGTATGCGTTTGGTTGGTGAACTGGTATGCAAGGGACGAGCTGCCAACATCAATCTGTTGGTTGCAACCCAGCATCCGACCGGCAAAGCGATGGGCGATTCAACCATCAAAAATAATTTCTCAGCGCGGTGTGTTGGGTTGGTCGCTGATGCAAGCGCCGCCAGTTGTGCAGCCGGCCGGCCGGGCACGCACGCCGAACTGTTGCCCGGCAAAGGTGCGTTTTTGTATGTCACGGGCCTGGATTGCATCCGCTACCAGTCGTACCTGTTGGATGAAGTAGCCAGCGAATCATTGATTACGCGCATTGGGCGCAAGTGGCGTGGTGTGACCTCTACTGCTTTCTCTACTGCACAGGAATTTCCTGTTTTCACTCGTGTGAGCAGTGCGGTAGAGCCACCAGTAGAGCCGTCAGTAGAGCCGTCAGTAGAGCCGTCAGTAGAGCCGTCAGTAGAGCCGTCAGTAGAGGATGAGATCAGCAGAATGGTGGCTAGATTGCGCAGCGTGTGGGTTCCTGGCATGAGCAAAAGCGCGGCGTCACAAGCAGCGTTTGGCAAGCCATTTGCGGGGAATACCTGGACGGCAAAAATCAATCAGGCATTGGATCGGATCGAGCCCGTTGTCGATACCAAAATTATTCGTCTGCCACGCCGCGCGGCTGGGGGTGACTGATGATCGACCTCTGGGTAAATCAGGTCGTGAGTTTATCGGCTGGGCAGGCGGGGTTGCTGCTTGTTCTGTCGATAACATTCATCGGGTTGTTGTTTGCCCATCAGAGAATGGGGAGGGGATAGCAATGCACAACCATGATGGGACGTGGGACTTTCTAAAATTAGCAGCCGTGCTGGGTTTCATCGGGCTAGCCGTGTGGTGGCTAGACGGGGCAATCGGCAAAGACTATACCGTGCTGGTGATTTTCGCACTGGTCGGCGTGATTGTGTTTGCGGGTGGTGCCATGTTCGCCCACATGAATCAAAAAATGACACTGGACGCCATAACCAAATTCAATGCGAATGACGCACAGATCGACAAATACCGTTTGCAATCCTTCAAGGCTATGAGTCAGGGTGAATCAGCCATGAATCGTGCAGCGGCACAACTGACCGTGCTGGATGCACGCCGCGTCAATAGTCTAGCCACACAGCAGGCAAAGCTGTTGACGGACGCCCAGAGCAGATTGGCGCAACCCGCAACGGCTGCTCTGTGGGACATGGATAGTGATGACGATGACGCCGAAGATCAGACTTTCACGGAGTGGCGCTGATGTTTGGTGAATTGGTCACGGAAATTAAATCAGCGTTCGGTGGCAGCGCTACGCGCACAATCATTGTCGCCAAGCCATATTGTTGCCCGGCACGTGACCAAATCACAGGCGCATTACAGCCGTATGGGGTGGTGATTCACGGATTCAAGGAGTATACCGAGCAAGTTGACCACCTAGGGCGCATGGTTCCGGCGTTGCAAGTGGCCGAGGTCACAGTATCCGCAAAGGCGGCGTCATGGGCTGAATACCTGATCCTACGAACGGGTACGTTTCGCGTCTATGGCCCGTACATCGACAAGCGCAATCAGGCCTGGGCAGCACGTCACGCCGGACAGATGCCACCAGCGTGGAAGGCAGGCCAGCCGTGGTTGGAATCAAGTTGCAGCGAAGGCAAGAATGCCTGGCGAAACGCGAAGAAGGGTAAACAGAAATGACAATCATCCAGTACGTTTTGACTATTATCATCGGCGTTGTCGCTGTTCTGCTTGCCAGAGAGACGCACATCACGTCAACCGATGCCGGGCGGCTGCTACCGGTCACCATGCGGCTCCTGTCGGCGTGCATCGCTGGCTATGCGCTGCACAATATCCTAGGCATGGCGCTGGGGCCGGTGCCATTCACGGTGTTTCGCCGTCAACCAGCGATGCACGCCGACAGTCATAGCGCGTATCGAATGCAGTTCGGTGTGCAGCGCGTGGTGATGGCCTAATGTCCTCTGGCAAACTACACTCATCCAGCACGTTGCGGAACGGCATTATCATCACCTGCCTGTGCGTGGGTTGGTTCGTAGTAGCCGGCAAAACGTGGCCGCTGGCGATTGCCGTGGGTGCATGGGTTGGGCATTGCCTGACGCCCGACATTGATCATCACCGGATCACGATAGAAGAACGTCGGATGTTGCGCCGTTTCAAGCTGTTCGGTTGGCTGTGGGTGGCCTTCTGGTGGCCCTACGCGAAACTGAATCCGCACCGTGGACGCAGCCACACGCTACGCGGCACGGTTGAGCGCTTCCTGTACCTGTTCTGGCTGCCCATTGCAGCTACGCTACTCTGGATGCCCGAAGCGGCACTACTCTGGGCGCTGGTGTTGGTGGGGCAGGGATTGCAGGATCTGGACCATCTGCGGCTGGACAGAATGCTGTTTTGGCAACGATAGGTTTTGTATAGAAAAAAGGGGATGAGATTATGAAAATGAAAAATGGTTGGGAAAAGGGAGTTGATTTGATCGTTGATAGCTTGGGGTATGCTACCGTGCGCTTTGCGCCAGTGATTGCGCCCATCCCATCGATTGCGGTAATTTTAGAGGTGTCGAATTACTCGGCTTTCGCGTGGTTCACAGTCGTTACGATTGAGATGGTTGGCTATGCCATCGGAGATAAAATGGTTGAAGCAGTGCGCCGAAAAGTATTGCCGATGAGACAGGCTATGATTCCGCTGATTGTGTATGCCATAATCATCGAAGGGCTAATGTTGGGCTACAAAGTTATTCCGGCTTGGACAGGTGACTTCCTATGGGCTGATGCGATCCGATCTAGCGTGCCTATGCTTTATCCATTCTTCACACTGGCGGGCGCTGGGCTATATGCCTTCCATGAATATTTGAAGGAAATACAAATTGATACACAGTATGAAAAAGATACGGCACGCGCCGATCAAGAGTTAGATACTCAATCAGACCGTGAATTAAAGCGCCAGCGTCAACAAGTTGATCTTGACGCGTACAAGGCAAAGCTTACACAGGATGTCGAATTAGATCGCGAGCGCGCACTTGCTGAGTTACGAATCAAAGAGAAAAAAGCAGCAGTGAAACTTTCTGATAAAGATACAAAAAACTTATCTACAGGTGGTGAACTATCTGGCGGAAACTTTCCAGAAAGTGTTGAGAAAGTATCTGGCGAAAGCTTGGGCAAAAAGTTAGTGATGTACTATAAGGCAAATCCTGGTGCCAAATTCGAGGACGCAGCGATGCATGTAGGATGGTCAGTTCCGGCAGTGTCTAAGGAGATTTCAACACTTGTTGGCATTGGCGTTTTTGATGCTGTCAAGGAAGGTCGGCGCAAAGTCGTAACAGTCAATGGTCGCCACGAGGAATACTTGGCGACCTAGTGCGTGCATAGCAAGGAGTCACTCACTAATCACCACCACCACCAACAAGGAGAAACAAAATGAAATTCAACCCCACCCCACTAGTCGAAGCGAAGGCCGACATCATGGCGCACGCTGAGTTATTCAACATGGCTAACTTCGTGCTCATCACGGACGACCGGGAACTGAACGAGGTAATTAAACAGATCGATTGTGGTACGGTGTTCTGTATAGGCGGCTCCATAACGATCCGGTACTTCGGCATCCACGTGGATGAACATGGCGACGTATACCCGGGCAACCTATCCGATTGGGATGACGATTGGGTAGGTTGCACGCGGAAAGTCACAGGCATGACCGAAGCCGAAACCAAGGCACTGTTTTATCAATGGAACTGGGAGAAAATAGATCCCAAATTTTACAACATCGAACCAACGCCAGCGAATGCCTGCATCGTCATCGACGAATTCCTACGGCAAAAAGGCTACGATCCGCAAGGGCAACCAGCCTGATCACCACCACCAACAACGCGCACCGTGACCGGTGCGTTTGATGATTGTGTGTACAATCGTAAGGCGTGACCGCATTTTCGGGTGGATTTTGGCGATATTGGTGTGTTTTGCCTATTGAATTATTGAATAGAGTATGGTATGATTCAATCAAGGCAAGGCAAACGAGACCGGGCCGATAAGCAACAGGAGAATCAAAATTATGATTACAATCGAAAAACTAGCCAACAATGCAAAAAAAATCCAGGCCGAACAAATGGGAACGAAAATGGCCGGCGCTATTGTGCAGGTGTGTAAGCATCTGACGATTGACGAATGCGCTGCTGTTTTTCAGCAAGTGAATCCAGACAATGTTCGCTGGACAAAAAACATCCAGCGAACGAGGGACGGGGTGAAAGGGTTCACCATCGACCTCTTACGCCACGCCGTCACTACCTATGTGGCAGAATCACTTCGCTAGTCCCAAGCCCCGGCGTGAAATGTCGGGGCATACACCAACAATCAACCAACAATCAACAGGAGAATGAAATGCGTAGCTTACCAACATACAACGTAGATACCCGCGATTACAACCAACTCGATTTCGTGCAAGGACTGCTGTCGGACGTATGCGGACAGCAGTTAGAAAAAATAGAAGCGTTTGATTACTATGAAACGATAAAGTACATAGACGCAGCAGTGTCCATCACAGACTATGACGGTAAAGTTCTGTCTGCGGATGACTGGCGGCCAGAAATCGAACGGGAGCTAAACAATCGCTAACTAGTCCCAAGCCCCGGCGTGAAATGCCGGGGCATACACCAACAATCAACCAACATTCAACCAACAATCAACAGGAGAAACATCATGCGCACAAACGAATTTGGTCAGACAGAAGTTGATACTCGAACGGACACACCAGCCAGCATTGGTGAGGATATGTGGGCCGGTTCCGGCGACATGTCGGTTGCCGAAGCAGTCGCTGCCTATGGTTCAGTTGTGATTGCCGCCTACGCCATCAGCGATCTGTTCGCAGAAAGCGGGGCCACATGGGTTGACTACGACGGCTGCGAGCTATCTGTTTTTGATTACGTCAAAGCGTATTTGAAGCAGGCAGCGTAGTCCCAAGCCCCGGCGTGAAATGCCGGGGCATACACCAACAATCAACCAACTGGGCCACTGGGCCACAATCAATCAACAGAGAAAACAAAAAATGACTACTGAACAAGAACGCGAAAAACTACTGAAGGAACTGCGTGACGCCGGGGTAAATAGCCCGGCCACCATGTACCCCAAACGTGACATGTGGACGACCAACACCACGCCAGAGGACATGTTTGATCGAATGCGGGCACACCTGATCGAGATCGCGCAATTCGAGGCGGAGCAGGCGCGGTATGACTGACACCTACACCAAAGCGCTGGCCGACATGGCAGCGGAGCCGCCTGAGATGTACGAGCCTCAGCCCAAGCGCGACGGGCGGCGCAACAACGGCGGCGCACGGCGCGGTACCGGCCCCAAGCCGATGCCGGAGGAGGAGCGGAAAGTACGGGTGACGATAAGCCTGGAACCCGGAACCAAATCGAAGCTGATCGCCTACGCCGTAGTAATGGACACGAGCATGTCCGAAGCGGCGGACACACTGTTGACAATCATGTTGAGTAACGCCGCCCCGCACCGGCAATGTGCGGGAGAAGGAAAACTATGCCAATCAGCATAGAGAAACAAGATCGACATTTACGCGGGCGACAAGTCGGGGGCGACTACCGCCCACCGAGCGACTTCGCTGCATACTATCTCCTAATTGATGACCACGAGATAGAGATAGACAAGCCAAGCGAAGATGGCCTGTCGGCAGTCTACGCTGCTAGACGGGAGATAGCGGAAAAAATTCGCAAATCCCCGCCGATGGCCCAAAAAGTGTGGGCCATCACATTTGAGATACTCGGGTCTAACCCAGTTGAGTTATTCCTGTACAGCAAGGGGGTGCCCATATCACTGCGGCGCATCGGCTCCCCAGGATTTTGGAGTGGCTCGACATTCAAGCGTACCCCGTGGATTCCTAACACAGGCTAATAAAGTGAAGCCGACCCGCGCCGGCTATAGCGCGGGAGAAAGAAACAATCATGCGTAACGAAGTAGAAGTAGAAGTAGAAGTAGAAGTAGAAGTAGAAGCAGAAGTGTACTACACCGGACAACGCGGCACCCAGCCCAAGAACGGCGAGGACTGCCCCGTTTACATGGTGATTGTGTGGTTTACCAACCAAGACGGAGACAACCAGGAGGAAACCACCTCCTACTGGTCTCAGGCGGGCGCTCGCAACGCCGCCGAGTCAATCGCCAGCGAGAATGGCATCACGGCTAAATTTCAGCCGTAGCTCCTAGTCCCACAACCAAGCGCACCCTAGCCGGTGCGCTTTTTTGTTACCCACACGAAGAGAGCAACACCACCCAATACCAGCCCCATCGGCTGCCCGGAGCGTCCAGCATCGCAATCCCACACGCATTCTGTCGGCCATAATATGCGTCAGCCCGCCCATCACCAGCTAGCGCAAACAAGTGCTTGGCATGGCTAGGACTGTTCGCCAGCGCAGTAAACGCCGCCTGTGGGTCACCGGTGCCCGCGACGAGCGATTCTATGCCATTGCCGCTCTCTGGATAGTCTGGCGGCAACGCACAGCCGAATCGTCGAGCGATTTCATTGGGCGTTGTGCCGTCTGGGTCAACGTGCGCGATGTTGGGCATGGTGGACAGCATCGCCGCCCGATGGCGTGCCGCGGCGACCAGGGTCGGGCAGGGGTCGAGCATGGCGCGCTTCTGGCGCGGATCGGTGATCAAGATCCGGTAGAATGCCAGCGCGAACGGGTTGTCGAAAATGGTGGCCGCGGGGTCAGCGATGCCGTTGCCCGCGATGGGCAAATAGATATTGGTCACGGCGCCTCTCTGAGCGTCCAATCCACTGTGTGGGTACTAGGCATCATCATTCCTGAACCACTTCCTCCTCGCGGGCCTTCTTTGTTTTCGTAGACGATTCTATTTCGTCGATCATGGCAATCGCCCCCAGAACCTGATGCTCGGCGGCGCGGGCACTGTCGATTGCCTGCTGCGCTTGGCGTTGAATGTCACGTTGTTCGGCCAACACTGTGGTCAGTTCGGCGCGGCGTTGTTTGAGATTCATCAAGGCGTCACTTTCTCCGGTTGACGCATGATCAGCATTGCCGGAGTCTCTTCTAACTCAGACAGAAAAGCAATCATCACACCGTTTGCGTCGAGCGTGCCCGTGGGCAGATTTGCGCTTACTGGTGTGTTCAACCAGGTGCGAAACGATATAAACAATGTCTGATACTTCACCCATGCCTCCTTTGTTACGGCGCCGCCGCTATCCAGTGCCGCACCCTCTGCCGCTGCCAGTAATGCCACTAGTAACGCCGTGCTATCCCAGAAGCGCTGTACACCGTCAACGCCGCTAATAACGGCAGTCATCAGCATCTGGAAGCTAACGAGCTTCAACTCAAGCCGTGCCGCTGGGGTTAGTTCTGGCGAGTCCGATTGTTGCCAATAGCCTTCTATCTGACTCGATAAATTTCTAGTAATCATCTTGCCTCCAATTGTTCAATTCGTTTCGCCAATGCCTTGATTGCTGCCATCGTGTAACCGTGTGCCGTTACCTCATTTAGCGACTTGCCCGCTGGATGTGCCTCGTCTCTATCCATACCGAACAGAGGTGCATAGTCGGTGATAACGCCGGTGAATCGTTCACCGTTGAAAGCGCCCGATTTATACGTAAAATCATACAGCGGTGCGTTCACGATGGATTGCAGCGCTGCGTCATAGTCGGTAAACTCGCCTAGTACATTTTTACTATCCAGCGAGCTTGTTTGCGTGCCGACAACCGTGCCGCTGGTATCCGTGGCAAAATTCGTCGGGCTGGTTGAATGCGTGCGCAGATTATTGGCGGCGTCGATCCAGAGTGAACGCGGAGATCCAGCCCGATCATCAAGGATCAGCGATCCACTAGACGATTGGGTCGCGTTTGTGTTGCCGAGGATTCGGATGTATGGGCCAACTGCACCATTGCCTAAATCTGCCGAATCCAACTGAACCGATGAACTCGTTGCGGTTTCGACAACAGAGATCCGTCTGCTCGCCGCATAATTTATGTTCAAAATCGGCACACTCGACCCCGATGGTGACGTAACATTTAGTGCCGCCACGCCAGTCGCAGTCGGCGCAATCGTCTGCGTTGTCGTGAATGTCTGCGCGTTCGCGAGGATGGCGAACCGGCTGATATTCACCTTGCGATCTTTATCGGTGGCTCCTGCGCTGGCATCTACAATCCAGAGGAAATCACCCGTTACTGGATCGGTGCATTCGTTAAATTGTTCAACATATCGTGTCATTTCGTTTCCTCCTCCGGCTGCACAAATCCCGTTTGTATATCCTGAATCTGCCAGCCCATCTGTTCCGGTGCGCTGTGTTCGTCGCGTAGATACTCGATAAATGTAGCCACGGCCACCTGTGCCGCCCGTTGCCGTTCAATCAATGCCAACAGGTGCTGTTGCTGGCTGAGTGTCAACGATTTTACCATGCTGTTGTTCTTACTCCTACCATGTTATTCGCTTCGATTATGTCGTATCCGTTTATATCGAGGTCGCCAGTAACTGAAATTATCCCTGTGCCACCTGTCAACACCAACCCCGCCCCAGGGTTTCCGCTGCCGTTGTAGGCAAATAGACTGAGAATGCCTGTGGCATTCGTGGCGTCGCTGTCGCCTGTGCTACGTCCAGCCGTCAGATAAACTTGTCGGCCTAGGTCACTCAGTGCCCACAGTCGCCCTGCCTTGTTTGCATTGGTGAAAGTGTCAATGTTGTACATAACGATACCGTTGGATACGCCACTATTGGCGACATGGATACCACCCCTGTCGATAACGATAGCCCCCGCCCCGGCTCGAAATTTACCATCGGTACTACTAGCATACCACTGTGTAACGCTACTGCTGTCTTTGCCTAGCAATAGACCCGTGGATGCATCAAAGCCCACGTACGCGCTGCCTGATTGCCCGAAACGGAAATTTCCGCCATTGTCGATATAGGCGTTGAAGGATGTGCCATTCCAGTAGCCCAGGTGCGTGTTTATCATATACAGGCCCGCTGCCTTGCCCACCATCGCGGCTGAGTTCGCCTCAAGGAAGGGGAAATCCTGATTGTCCGCACCGGCTGGCCCCGTCGCCCCTGTAGCGCCTGGTGATCCTGTAGCGCCTGTCGATCCCGTTGAGCCTGTCGTGCCCTGGTCGGCAATCAGATCCCAATTTGCGCCAATGCCGGGGAAGCTGCCACCGCTCGTATGGGCTAGAATACAAATGTAACTTTTGCCGCCATTACTGACTGTATCATTTTTCTCGTAGTTTGTGGTAGCAGCCCATGCGCCGCGCCACACGACGCCCGCCGGTGAGCCGTCCGGCAGGAATATCTGACCGTATATCGTGACGTTACCTGCATAGGACGGAGACCCGATCGTCAGGTCGCCGGTACTTGGCTCAAAATCAAAGCCGGTCGTTGCAGACTGCCCGATGTTCGTGCCAAAGCGAACGCGTCCATTCGCTTCAATCTGTACCGTGTCGTTTGCTCCATCATTCCAGCGGCTATTGATTTTGTACATCGCCATTTGAAGATTCGACATAATGAAGTAAGGCGAGTTCGCATTGGCTAAATTCGTACTGCCTACCATGCCATACTGCTCGACGCCGCTCACCCCAGGTAGGCCCACCCCATCCAAACGACCCTGGCGCACATGTGGGACAATCTCACCAATCCACGGTTTCTTGCCGCTGGTGAAAATATCAATATATGGCGCATAGTTCTGGTCAGCGGTAATCAAAATGCGCCCATCACCCTCCGCTCCATAACTCACGATGGCGGTGCCGGACGGAATCACCACACCCTGGCTACCGCCGTTTTCACGTGTGAAGAAATAACGATAATAGTCCGTCACGTCCTCGATTGCGGTGATCGTTCCCCAGATGTCCCACAGGTCAATCCCTACACCCATACCGAGCGCCTTGCAGCGGATCACATCTCCGGGCTGGAAAATCATCGCGTGCCCCGATGGAGGATCGGTTATGTCGAAATAGTTTCCAATCCAGCGCGCTGTAATCTGCGTGCCGCTACCCGATGCCGATGTGGTGCGAATCGTGACTTGTGTGCCGCTACCTGATGCCGATGTGGTGCGGATATCCATTATGGATTCTATGCCGGTGGTGACGTTGATAATCGCGTCGTTTTCCAGCTTGCCCGCCGGTGACACAAATAGCGTGCCGCCCGAAGCGTGGAACTCATCCATGACGAATATGGACGCGTGCAATTCGCCACGCACCCACACGTCGTTGAATTCCGCCTTCCCCCACGGCGTAATTTGCCAACCAGTGAGACCGGACGCAAAGCCGGGGCTGCCACTCTGTAGATTGCCAACACTATCGAGGACAATCAACTCATTGCTGGTCGTGTCCTCAATACGCCATAATCGGCCCGTCTGTCCACTTTTTTGCTTTATGCGTTGCGTATGATCGGCGTTGTTGTCGGCAATCACATCGAGCGCAGCGCCACTGGGCACGCGGTTGATGCCCACCCTGCCCCCTGCTGGAAGTAGTTGCAGATCACCGCTCGCTGTGTCAATTAGTGGCGATGTGACTTTGGTCGTGAACGTGCCCGCGCCTGTTACGGTTACGGTGCCGCCCGCGGGGGTCAGTGTCAAGTTCCCACTTGCTGTGTCTATTAGCGGCGTCGTAACTTTGGTTGTAGCCGTAAATGTCGGTAGTGTCAACATGCCAGCGCCAGACGAGGCAAGCAGGGACGCCGCTGCACCAGGTGCCGCCGACGATGTGATCGCGTGTGTATGCGCTGCTGCACTGTTCGTTGTAGAAACAGTCAATGAACCAGGCGTGGCGAGGCTCAGTGTAATATCAGCAGACAGTGCGCCGCCACCCGTCAAGCCACTTCCCGCAGACACGAGACGTGTGATCTGGACAATACTCGCGCCCTGAATGGTGTCAACGGTATCGGCGTCTAATCCGCTACCGTGACCATCGTTTGTCTCGGACCACATTTTGTACCAACTCGACCACGTTCCCGAAAACCGACCTCGGTAATAAAATCCAGAATTTAATGAATCATTACTGTAGGGCACTGCCCATTGCGTGACGTTGCCCGTGCCGTTCTTTGTGGCATACTCAAAGTTGATAGGGTGATAATAACCCAATCCGCCCATCGCGTTAGCCGCAGTCCCCCTCAGAAGGGTGCTTCCGCTATTGGGCTTTGTGTTGGACACGTCATTCCAGTCCAATGTTCCGGCTGTGGAACTAGCACCAAGATGCAATTCGGGAGCGATTGATAGGACAGTCGCGGAGACAAGCGCGGTGACGTGTCCGTATGTATCGAGCGTGACATCCCGAATAAGCGAAGTGGTGTTTGTGACGGATGCCTGAGTGCTTGTGTCGTTATGGCTGATGGTGATATTAGCAGAGAGAGAGCCGCCGCCAGTCAATCCCGCTCCAGCAGTGACAGTGCGCGCTACCGGCACATAAGCCGCGTCGTGATTATGCGTGGACAGACTGACCGCCGTGCCTGCAACCGTTGGCGTATTGAGGAAATCAGCCACCCGCGTACCGCTGTCGAATTGCAGCGCAACGTAAATGGTTGCGCCATCGTAGTAGGTCAGTAGTAGGTCGTTCTGCTGTGCGCTAGTGGCGTAGTCGTGAGCGCGCCCGATCATGTCCCAGGCTTTGCCAGTTGATGTCTGTGTCAGCCAGCGCACATAATTGGATGTGGTGCCGGTGTCTGCATCGATGACCAGAGCGCCGCTCATTGTGTCGCCCGCCGTCAAAACGTAGAGGTCGGGGATTCTTGCAGATGCCAGCGTGCCACTGGTAATGTCACCGGCTGCATGGGTATGGCTATAGGTAGGCGTGCCGACCACCGTATCGACTACGAGATTACGGATATAGGCATAATTAAAGTAGTTGCCGGTTGTACCAATATCATAGGTATTGTTCGCTGATGGTGCCACCGTACGACTGGTCAAGGTGCCGGTCAGCGTGCCACCAATCAATTTTAGATACGTGCTGTCATGGGTGTGACTATCGTAAGTTGCCTTAAATGCGGATATGTCCACGCCGTCAACAGTGCCCGTGACGGTGATGTTGCCGGTGATGGCGAGTGTGCCAACCGCTTCGATAGTCGTCGCCGTCAGTGTAATTGTCGGTGTCGTGCCAAGCGACTGACTCCCGCCTTCAATGTAGACAATGGCATCCGATGCCGTACCTTGTCCGAACGCCGAGAGTGATAGCCCAGCCAAAACATTGCCCGTTGGATTAGCGTCGATATAACTGAAATTCTGATTGGCTGTAAAGCCGCCGACAACCTTGCCGGTGTAGATACTCAACGATGGATCGCCGGACACGCTCGTAATATCAGGCCACCATTGCACAGCGCGCTTGTTGTCCCAACTGCTCCACACGTCTTGTAGAATATTGATGCCGGTCGCGTTGTACATGCGAATCACACCATCGCCGGTGAGAAAGTCGCCCTTTAAATAGGTATTCTCAGAATACAACCCGTAGCCCGTAGGGTTTAGGTTAACATCGGTAATGCCTACTAGGTTGCCAAGACGCGCCTTTATCTTTAGCCCGGTTCCTGGTGCCGTAGCTGCGGGATGAACCGTCCAGGTTACGATTTGCGCGTAAGGTGAGTTGGCAGCGTAGTAACCATCAATCGCATTGACTTCATAGTAGCCATTGCCACTGATGCCGTAGTCCAGTACAATACTTTCCGGCTGCACTGTAGTCCCCGTCGTCATGTGGCCCGCATAGCTACCGCTAGATCGCACAAAGGTGTATCGTTGCGATTTGGTGGTAGAGTCGAAACCGCCTGTCCCATAGCTAGTATCGAGCGTGGCAATACCCCAACAATCGGAAATGTCCAGGCTACCACCAGCACGGCTAAAGTTGCGCAGGCGAATCATATCGCCATTTTGAAAGACGGCCATCCCCGTGGCGCTAGGCAAATCGCGAACCGTCAATGTTGTAGTGCCACCCGCTGCCGGAGCCGTAAACACAAGGAACAGCAACGTCACCGACTTGGCAATGATCTGCCCACCGGCTAGCGCTTGCTCCAAATCGGCAATGAATACCTTCGCGTGCATTTCGTCAGTGTAGAGATAGCGGAAGTCACCCCCGCCGTAATGCTCGATTGCCCAGCCTGTCGTTTGGCTAGCATAGTCATCCGATCCAATGCGTGTTTCGGATACGGCATCACGCTCAAACGGAATAAGCGCAATCGGACTAACACCGACGCCAGCACGGATAATCAAATTACCGGCTGGCTGTATCGTCATATTGCCTGACGCCGTATCCAGTAGTGGCGTGCGCACTTTCGTGCTGGCCGTGAATGTTGGTAGCGTCAACATGCCCGCGGCACTGGATGCCAGGATACTAGCCGCCGCCCCCGGGTTACTTGACGTAGTAATCGCATGGGACCGTGTGGTGCCGTTGTTGGTTGAGGAAACTGACAATGTTGGCGGCGTCACAATGCTAACAGTGTATGCGTTATTTGCGCCTGAATCCACGGTCGTAAAAGCTGCGCTGAAAGTCAACACGCGCTCATTCGTGTAATCGGCGTTGGCGGTCAGCACCAACACATCGGCGTTTTTCATGCCGTCCAGGATAACGCCATCAGCCTGCAAGTCGCGCCCGTCTACGCGTTGAACATTGATAATACTATTTTCGCCCATGTCCAGACTGCCAGTCATGGACAATGAGCCGTCACGCGGCAGATACACGGTGGTTGGCAAAACAGATGCTGCTCCGCCACCGCTACTTACGGAAACACTGCCGCCACCGCCACCATTTTTTGCCACATAGGACGCCGCCGCTGGACGGCCTGCGTTGACAACTTCCTGCGTGCCTGTGATAGAGCCTGGGAATATTTGCCCGCCGATGAACAGTTTTGTTCCACCGACTGCACCCGCTATGGATGTGGTCTGCTTCGGCTCAGTCTTGGCAGCGATGGCGTCTTTGATTCGTTTCGCGTTGCGCTTGAATGTCGCTGAGGTCATAAGTTGCTTTCGTGCCCGTACTGGCGCAATCTAAAAGTGCTGCTCCAACTGCCTTTTTCTAGTCTGTGTTCTGCCGACATACAAACACACAGCCTATCTAGCGACTGCATATCATCGGCAAACTGCCAGACAAGCTGATGTGCCTCGCCAGCGCGCTTGTCTGGTACGCTGCCGGAGGCCGTTACCATTGACTCAAACGGGTAGAGACGCATAAAATAGAGACGCCGCGCGGCACTCGTGGCCGCTGCTTCGGACGCGTATAGTGTTTCCGGCTGTTCTAGCTTGGTACCGCGCCCCGGCATTTCTGGATAGTAAATTTTGCCATCAGCTTCACCGCTAGGCGTTTTCCACGGTAATATCACCTGCGATACCGGCGTGCCTTTGCTGAATGATTGCATTACGCTGACCGCGCTGGTGCGATTCCAGGTTGTGAGAATGGACGGCGTGCCCGTCCAGAAGGTATCGGCGGTGATGACGAATTTGCTATCGCGTGTCACCGTAATGCGACACCCGCTATACTCAGCCAGATCTGTAACGACGGTCCATGTGTTCTCATCGGCGGTGACGGTATTTGCAATCGCGGGCGTGCCACTGTGCGAGATGGCACCGGAGGGAATTCCTGCCATTTCTAGAACCTTCTGAATCAATGCGCCGGCAGTCGTACCGGACGCTAACCACAAATCTGGATTGTGCAATGCCGGATCGACAATCGCGTTGATCTCATTCAGCCGCGGGCGCGCTGGGTTCGTCGTCATGCTGAGGATCTCAATCAATACATGCTTGACGCGCTGCCCATAGAGCGGTACTGACCAGCTTGCGGCAGTGTTGTCAGTTCCGCTATAGCCAAGATGATAATCGTCTGTGTAATTGTCCTGGTCCGGCGTGCGTGGTGTGTTGATCAGATTTGAAGCACGTACAACGAAATTCTTTGGGTAGATCGTGCCGTTGGAACGCTCCCACCCGATCTCTTTAATCAGATAGGCGTCAGTCGGTGTGCTGCCGTCAAGGACGAATACCTCATCTTTGGCCTTGTGCGCGGCTGCTGTTGTACTCGAATTAGCACGCGTGAGGGTGGTGAGATATTCGGTGGTTTTCGCTCCATAGAAAATAATTTCATCACCAATCATCACATTGCCAGATGGCGGCAATCCGTCCGTGCTGTATTTATCATCGGGGCCGTTGATGTAGATTTTCCCGGCACCCGTCAGAGCAGATGAAATGTCCTGCGCTAGCGTCAAGCCCAATCCCGGCAGCGTGTTTAGTATCCAAATCGGATCGTCGTCATCCACATCATAGCCAGCGTGACGCACCATGCCTGTCTGCCAGTAGGCTGATGCGGTGCCTGTTGTGTGGTTGAATAGATAACGCATCGTCTGGCCTAACGCTGGTACAGTCAGCGTAGAACCTGTCCATGATCTAGACGGCGAGTCCTCATGATCGACAAGCCCGTTGCCATCGCCCCAGCGCACGCGCGCTTGCCACGAATTTGTTGGCCCAAAGCGCAACCAAAATTCACCGCCACTCGATTGGATGCCTGCGAAGAATATTTTATTCTCGTAGATGGCTGCTGTCTCGGCTAGTGGATTCATCTGACTGAATACGGCCGCATCCTCCGCTAGAATAATCCGCGCACGCGGCTCTAGATCGCCCGGCCCCTTGAAATACCACGCGGCCAAAGGTAGCGCCCCGTTGGCACTATAAATGTTATAGCCAACGACATTTAACGATGACACGACTGCCAACTCAATAAACTTCGCTCCAGGTGGCGCGCTAGCTGGTGGATTGATGTAGATTTGTGAGAAGCGCAGCGGGTAGCCATTTTCCGGATCGCTGTTCGCTGTGGTGCTCCAAATGTCTGTGCCAGTGTAGTGCTCAGCAATCCAGAGTGTCGATAGGTCATTATCGACAGCACTGGCGGCGCTAAAATCTGGCGCAGCGGCTGTGTAGTCGCCACTGGCGCGCTCGTCAAAGGCTAGCACGAGTTCCTGCGAGGATGACGCGTTACCGGCATCAGCCAAATCAGCATCACCAACCCGCACACCATTCGCTTCTATTTCTGCCGCCAGCCCTGCCGCTGAAATAATGTTCAGCGTCCATTCGGCGTTGTTGTACATGTCGTCGGTGATCGTCGGTGAGTCCACAAAGCCAAGTAGCGCGATTGTGTACGCGCCGCCATCAGTGGATGTGGTAATTACAACGACATGCCCGTTGCGTAAGACGTGCTGCGGGGCACGCACACCGGACACAGTAGCGCGATAGGTGATGGTCGTCACCGTGTCGTCACATTCGTCAGTAGCGCTCAGCACGCCGTCATTCGTGGTGCCGGGATACCATTGATGCACGGCGGCACCGTTCGTATGGATGCCGTTATGCTCGCGGTCGGTAATTGATTCTCGAACGACTGTTTTCGTATTGCCCGCGCCAGACAAGATCTGCTCATATTCCCAACCCTGCCCACTGCCGTTTGGCCCCACCCATGCGCCACCTGGTACGGTGACGCCGGTGGCAGACGCCAACACCAGTGATGTTGCGCCACTAATTTGGCCGGTGGTGGTCGTGGTGGTAGGCACGAAAGACGCGCCAAGATTGAGCGTTGACCAGTTGATATGTGTATGATGTGGGCCAATCCACATGCGAAAATTAGCTTCGGTAAGTGTAGCCATCAGCGGATGCGCTTGATCTCCCATGTGACATCAGCCAGCCAGCCACCAGTGGCAACGCCATAGGTAGGCCGGTAGGCGACGGCGTTGGTGTAGCTGGTGTCGGCGCCTAGATCACTTTTTAGGCTGGCGCTCGTGTATTTCACGCTGTAATTGCCACTGAGGAGCGTGGTAGCAATCCAAGTAAAATCAACGATGGTCATCAGCGGGAATGTCCATACTAATATGGAATAGTTGGCCGTCACCGCTTCACCATCACCGTTGTAGCGCAGAACTTCTCTATTAATGAGATAGCGCCCGCTCTTGCCAATACTATCTGGTATTGTCGTTCCACCTAAGTGCATCAGGGCTGCTCCATTTCCGTAGCGATGCCTTCCAGTACCTTATCAGTGATTGCCGTCACTAGGCCACTGCCCGCGGCGAGTTGGTTTAACACGCCTCTCTGGAAAGCGCTGCCCCATGCGGTACCCGCGGCCACGGCCAACGACAAGCCAACTTCGCCGCTGAATGAATCGTTCAAGCCGCGCTGCACGTAGTTGCCAATCGTTGCGCCGCGCTGCTGATAATTCTCCGCATTGGTGCGAATACCATTGGTGATGCTATCCAGAATACCGCTATCCATGCCGGTGTACACGTATGCTTTGAAGCCGCTTTCTACACTGCCCGCCGGAATGAAACCCAGCGCATAAAACATATTCTGCGAGGTGGTGAACTGCGTGGCTACATTCGTCATCAGCGCCGCCGCAATCGCGCCAACCCCGTCACCTTCCGCACCGGCTCCAGCCTGCCAGTGAGCAATGATGCCAGCGATAATGATTTGTGCCACCGTAGCACCCTCGCGCTTGAGGCCTTCCGTACTAGCGCGGATCTGCGTGTTGATGCCTGTAATGAGTGGTGTAATTGCATTCGGCGCATTCGCCGGATCGACGCCTGGTTCGGCTTTCGGTTCCTCTAGTTTGATTTTCACGGGTACAGTCAGTTCCGCACTGCGTAATGCCGTTTCATCAATAGCGAACTGGTTTAGCACCCCCAACACGCCGACATCAGCAGGGCGCACGCCCTCGGCTATCGTAAACGCGGTAATGGACGGAACGATCCCCGGCGTCAACCCTGCAATCAAACCGTTGGTGCCAATTATGTTTTCGGCATCCAATTTGATTTTTGCTTTAATCGTAGGCGTCAACGCAGTGACGATGCCGTTAATCGTCAATAGATTTTCCGCACTGAGGCTTACCTTTGCTTTAATCGTAGGCGTCAGCGCAGTGATCAAGCCGTTAATCGTCAATAGATTTTCCGCACTGAGGCTGGCCTTGATTTCTGCTTTCAAATCCAGCTTGTCGAGTTCGTCCTGCAAGCCTGCCGTGTCTGTGTTGGCAAAGGCTTTTGCGATGCCCGCTTTCAGTAGCCCGCCGATAGTTTCGCCTTGCCCACTAAAGCGCGCTTGTTGCGCCTGTAGGTTGCCGCCAATCAATCCAGCAATATCGACTTTTACAGCTTCGTCGTCTTTGCCCAGCCCTAACGCTGCAATCAGGCCCGTCTTGAGATTGCCGCCAATGTTCGTGCCGTGCGACACCAGCGTGGCGGACTGTTTCGATAGTTGGTCGCCTAGTTCTCGCGCCAGTGCCTCACCCGAATCGACAGCCAAGGTCGGCTTTATCGCTAGGGTAAGTTCTAGCTTATCGAGTTCAGCCTGTGCAGCCACGGCGTCGAATGTTGGCGTGAGGTTGATTCCGGCTGCGCTGTCCTCTTTTGCCAGATATGCGCCGATCTGTGCAGCAGCAGGCGAGGCCGTGATCACGACTTCTGCTTGCGCCTTTCGCTCTTGCAGCGTGCTGCCGATCTTCCCACCAATGCCACCAAATAATCGATTGGTATCAAGCACAGGCTCTTTGGCGTCCGTGAAAACTTTTCGTATACTGGACGCCGCACGGCCCACGTAGTCGGTTAGTCCGTCCTGCACGCCATCAGTAAGCAGATCTACGTCAATCAGCTTTGCCGGTTCAATCGGATCTAGCTGTAATGGTGCAAAGCTAACGCCGCCACCACCACCACCGCCGCTTGCGCCTGCTATCACTGCATCGACGGCCTCATCGACAACCACGCCGAAATGAGCAAGAATGTTCTTTTCGCCTTGCGCCGACTTCTCCTGCAAATCCAACGCCTGTTGCACCGCTTCATCATTGATAAATTTGTCAATGTTTGCGGCGTCGGAAAACAGCGCTTGGTTATTCCACAGTTGCTCAAACTGGGCAAGGATGCCCTCTTTTGTTTGAGCAGCGTTGACGCCGATGCCCTCGATTGCGGCCTTAGCCTCCTCAATAGACACATCCGCCCAATCGACGCCGTTGATTACTTCGTCCCGTAACCGGCGTAGATATTCGTCGGCCTTATCGGTGTAGTCACTGCCCAGCTTCATGTCGTCTTCGGTGACTTGGCTAGCGCTGAATAAGCCTTCAACGCCCTTGAGCGCGCTGATTAGTTCCTGCGAGGCTTTCTTTGCGCCCTTTTCTAGCTCCTTGCCTGCCTTCCGCGCCGAGCCCTCGGTCGTCCTCGCAGCTGACCGCGCAGCGCTTTCCTGGTGGCGTGCGATCTGCTTCGCTTGGGCGGCTTCCGCTTTGGCAACACGATCTAACTCTCTGCGGTTATTCTCGCGTGCGCTAGCAGCCTGCTGTGTCTGAATGCCACCGGAAATACCCGCGCCAATCTGCATTGCGCCAGCGCTTGCCATATTAGATTGCGCCTGTGTCAATGCCCAAATCGCGGACGTAGCGACACCGGCGTTACTTGCCAGAAGCAGCAGATCGCCACCTAGCGCCGCCGTGACACCGGCATAAATATCAGCCGAAATAAGCCCAGCACGAAACGATGCTTCTACCTCAAACATCTTGCCTACAAGCGCCGCCGCGTGATCGTTGCTTTCTAGGAAAGCGCTGCCAAGTTCATTGACGACTTGCCCGAGATGCGACGTACCATCGCTAACGCTGTAGGCCACAGCCGAGAGATATTCAAGGCGTGCCGCCTGTTCGTCGGTGAGTGTGCCGGTCGTCAGTAGCTCGTTGCCAAGCTCAAAAAGCTCGTCACGCGCCGCCGCAACTGCTGGCAGGAAATCCACAAAGCCAGCGCCGAAGTTGGCAGACGCTGCACCGAGTGCGTCAAATTCGGCAACAAGATTGCCTAGATTAAGCGTGGGGGCAATGCTGGCGGCGGCTTCAAGCTGATCGAATGTGGCAAGCAGCGATTCAGTTAGTGCCGTACTCTCGAAAGATATCTGCTGCGGGTCGCTGAGTCCGCGTGCGATCATTTCGTCAATGGCGGCATTCATCTGTGTTCGCACAGATTGCATTTGCGCCGTGACAGACGCTATGCCTTCCGCACCCAGGTTGGCGACTGCTTGCTTGGCGCGTGCAATTAGTGCCGCCTCTATCTGTTCGCTCTCCTGCGCAATAATATTGGTGGCCGCGTTTTCAGACGCGCTAAAGGTTAGCTTCTTAGTTGAAAACCCCTGTTGAAAATCTTCCAAGCTAGGCCCGGTGATGGGATTCGGATCAGCCGATTTCATATTTCTGATCAGGATATCTATTTCAGCAATGGTATCCCGGTATGTCTCGGCACGTCCAATCATTTCATCGTCAAATTGTATGCCTAGAACATTCGATTTTCCCCCATCTGCCTCGATCTTGTTTATTTCGGCTTGCAGTTCGGCTCGGCGTCGCAAAAGCGTATCGTCCGATACACCGCCCTGGAAATACTTTTCGTTATACTCCTCGAGCGCACCAGCCGCCTTGGCGAAAGGCATAGACAAAATACGTGCAGCCAATTTGCCAAGGGAGTCTTTTAGATTTTGGGCGTTTGCATCAAACCGTTCGTACTGCGTTGCTGCACTATCAAACGCATTCCGATTTGCCTCAATCGCTACAGCGCCCTGCCGGACCGCCTCTGCCAACAGCGCTTGCTTACGTTCCGCTGTAGTAAGTTGGTCAGACGTTTTCCCGATTGAGTCAGCGTAATCCGCGTTCGCCTTGGACACATTGATAATCAGCCCAAGGTTATCAAGAATCAATCTCGATTCACGCGCTAACCCAGTGGTAAGGAATTCCAGAGCCTGCGTGTCGCTGATCCCCTGTGCACGCCCCAGCGCCGTGGATAGCTCGATTAGTTGCGCATATTGTTCAGCCGTTTGAGCGACCTCGAATTGGATCGCCCGGTTTGCGTTAAGGATCAGATCGAAATTTGAAATCGTACCGGCGGACGCCTTGCGCGCTGCTGATATAAATGCTTCGGAGTTACTTCCAATGCTCTTGGTATAGCTATCAAGCACATCGTTCAATTGCGTAAGAATCGCGCCACGCCGCGCCACGCCATCAATGGCACCGCCTAGCGTCTTGAGTGCTGTAACTGCCCCGCCCACCGCAAGGCCACCAGCCAACGCACCGCCCAGGCCAGCCAACGCACCGCCGCCAATGCCCGCGCCGCCAATGCCCGCGCCGCCTGCGTTACTGATGGGTGCCACCTTGATATCACTAGCCGCGGCACCCGCTCGTTCCATCTCCGCACGCAGTCGCTGCGCTTCGCCTGTGGCCCGCTGCAAGTGCGATGTGTCTATCTCGCCAGCTTTCACCTGTGCCGCTTTTTTCAGTTCATCGCCGTATAGCTTGGCTTGGTTGGTGGCAGCTTTCAGTGAGGATGTGTCAAGTTTGCCAACCGTGATCTTACGCAACTCTGATTCAAACGTGGCGCGAATATTCGCCGCCTGCCGTTTGGCGTCGGATGTGTTTATAGATACGCGGTATATCAGTTCTCTAGCCATTTAGCGCGTAAACTCTCTGTCAACTTGCCCAAGCACGTATTCTATCGTATCGATGATCCGCGCCTCAGACGACTCACCCAGTAGGCTGATGGGGCGTGCCGGCATCCTGGAAGTGCCGCGCTCGTGGAATAGTGCAACCCGTTCATCTGCGCTGCCTCCCTCAATCGTTAGGCCAATTGCGCTCTGCCAAATGCGCTCATGGTGGTTCGGTGCGCCACGGCTGACATAGCCAGCACGTAACCCGCCCGTACGCACAAGTATTGGTCCAGCGCCAAAGCCCTTCCGTCGCCGGTCGGTAATCGTTGCCGCTGCCAGCCGTGCCCACGGCCCAGCGCCCGATGATTGGCGCGTGAAATTGTCCTGAAAACCCTGCGTAATGGCGTCCGCGATTTTGCGCGTGTTGCCGGAGCCAGGGCGATTGATACGGTCAATCAGTTTTTCTAAATCATCGAAACGACTGTTTGTCGTAAGTGTGATCATCGTTTCCCCCGTCTGCCTGGTGCCCTTGGCGTCTTCGGTACGGCGTCCCGTTCCTCACCGATTACCGATAAAATAAAAAGAAAGTCAGCTTGACGCACTGCCGGCATCTCGCTAACTTCCTGATAGGACATGCCTCGTTGCTCACCGCCGAATGCGCGCCATTTAATAAACTCGTCCAGTGACGTTGAATCACATAGGCCATCTAGTTCGCCGTCTTTCTGTTTCTGCCGTAACTCAGCAGCGGTTGGCGGCTTCTTCGGCTTATCCGATTTGCCGTCTTCCTCAACACGGACAATCGCCCGGGCTAGCTCACGGATTTCGGCACGATCAGCCGTAGCATTTTTTTTTCATCGTCGTTATCTGTCAGAAAACCAAACAGGCGCGGCGGGTTGACAGTAAAGGTTTTTACCAAAAGAGCGTCGGCCAAATCGGATGAGATCTGTTCCACCGCTGCGCTCATGTCATACCAGAATTCCGGCAGCTTGGCTTCTTTCCATGTTTCGCCGTCCTTCGCTTCCACTTTACGCAGCGATGCAAGATTGGCTGCGTGTAGGATCATGGCATTCAGTTTGCTTTCGGCGGCGTCACGCTCGAATGTCGAAAGTGATTTTACGGTTTCGGCATAGCGTACGCGCGCAAGCGGCACCGCGTCGGCCTTTTTTCCGTCTTTCACCGGTGGCGCGTATTCATCGGCAATGATGCCAAAGGCCCGTTCGCGGTAACGGTCGAACAGGCTCTTTTGGTATCCGTTGCAAGCGCCAAAGGTGAGCCGGTATTCGACCTCAGCATCGCCATCGTCAACGACAAATTCCAGCGTGTCGATTTTTTTTAGAATATCGGTCATCAGTAGGCTACTACCCCATTCACAACCGTGATAGTGTTTGGCACCGCAACATTTGCGATAACACTGCCGGTGGCGGCAATCGTCATCAGGTCATCACCATTCGCCTGTGGACGCCCGTCCATTTTCCACTGCACTGACGGCATGGCTGTCTGGAATTTGTACGGCACTATCGTTGTCGGAATCACGGCAGCACTTAGCCATTGGATATCGACAGCGCCCATTACCGCACCGGTGGCTACGGTTGTGCCGCCCGTCGCTCCATAGGAAAGCGCCTCGTACATATCATCGCTGATATTGGCTTCACTTATCCCGATGTCTAGCCCGAATCTGGTGCGACCAAGGCCCGTGCGCACCGCCTCCCAAATCGCTTTGTCATCCTCGCGTAATTCGTTCGTGCCTTCGATGCTGATCGAACGGACACGCTCTACACAGGAATAGCCGCCGATGGTCAAGGTCGTGCGTGTACCCAGCCACGGCACGATTTCATCCAACACTTCCGCGGTATAGGTAGGCGATCCCGACATTGGTTGAACGGTCAGGCCGCGGAACTCTGCCGTCACTATGATTTCCTCGGGTGAGATCTCGAAGGAAAATGACGTGCAGCGCATATCGACGCCGCGTGTAACAAAAGTTCCGTCGCTTTCCGGCACGCTCCATGCAATGGTAAACCATTTGTGATTGACGTCCGTATCTTGCGTGATCGTGTGCGTATAGTAGCCGGTTGAAGCAGCCGTAACCACTTTGTAACCCGCCGCCATCAGGACGGGCACGATAAAATTAGGACGCAGTGCGAACGTCACGGCCGCACCGGCGAGGTAGCCAGTAGGCACCTGTGGCGCGGCTAGCAGCCAGCTTGTATCTGGCACAGAGGACGGGTGTTCAATGCGCCCCTCCTGGTACTCAAACTCTGGCGCTAGTTCGCTGACGGTCGCCAGCGCCCTAAATAGCGTAGTAGCTGGCGTCCCCTTTGCCGTCTGTTTGCCGATGGCCAAGAACGCTGATTGGGAATTAGCTTCCGACGTTGCTGACATCTGTCACTTCCTTCTGCGTTTCCGCCACTTCCACTTCCACTTCCACTTCCGCTTTCGCCATCGCCTTGCGGTCGCGGATCAGGATTCCCACCTCGCGATCGGCAATGGTTTTTTGCGCCGCAGCATCTACGCCGTTCATTGCATCATTGAGAATGTGGAACAGCGTTTCTTGCGCGTCGGTTGATTCAAGGCCGACCTTCTTTAGCGCCGCTTTGTGTTTGTCGGTGATATATTCGAGTAGCTTGTCTCTTGTCATAATTTTTTAGCTCGCTTGTATGTCGAATAGGATCATTGCAATGCCTAGCCGCTTAGTGCTCTCGATGCCATCGTCAGCAAATCTGATCACATCGCAATCACCGCTGGTTATGGTGACTTTACGCGCTCTGAATCCCGCGGCAACCATCGCAAACTTATCGGTGCGCAAAGGTGCTTCCATGCGCTCGTAGAATTCTTTCGTCTCTTCGGCCAGCGTGCCGATTGTTGAATTAGCTGTCGGACTGAGTACGCCGCCAACAATGCCCCATGCAGCGCAGCGGTAGGTTTTGCGGTACAGCGTGCTGTCGCCACCGGTGTGGCCGTCAAGCGTATAGTCAATGCGGTAACAAGCAACCGCGATAGCTGGCAATGTCCACGTAGACCACACGAAGGCGTCGGCGTAATACTCTTTGTTAATCGTCTTCGCTTTCATGGTGGTATAGGCACTGCCCGCGCCCATCGCGGTCGTGTACATATTCACCATGTAGGTGTCTAGCGCATTCCAGAACACGTCAGCCATCTAGTACCGAATCCCGCGCCGTGCGCTGATACGTCCAAAGAAAGCCGGGGCCGTGCCTGTCGTACTGCCAACCGCGGCATGGCCTTCGTATTCCGCCAGTTTTAGATTGGCGAGATTCACAAAATACTCACGCTGATCAGATGACATGGTTTTCGACACGCCAGGCTGATTGCTAAAGTTCACCTGATTCGGTGTACTGGCTTGCATGTTCGCTTTGTAGCTGTAGGCGCGGTGATAAACCCAGGCCGCAGCAGCAGCATTCTGGCTAGCCGTAGCGATGCCGGGGTCGGCTTCAACCTTCGTTTCAGCCTGTTCCAACCAACCAGAGAGCAGCACAGCAAGCACACTGCCGGGGAATAACTCGGTAGTTAGTTCCCCTGTCGGCTGCTCTAGGTCGGCAATCGTCAGCGTGACAGCCATTTACTTGCGTGCCTTCGTGTTGGTAGTAATCACGGAGAGCGTGGCAGCATCAGATACATCAGCGGGATTATCGCCCCATGGTACAGACGCTGTATCGTTGTCCGGCTCAGGTGCTGCCGGTTTAGTCGCTGATGGATCGAATACCTTGACCAACGTGCCCGCCTTGATTCGCAGTAGCACCTCGGCTGTCTCCGCTGCATCGTGCGTATTGTCGTCACCGCTGATGAAGATTTCGCCGGCTGGGTGATCTGGATGTGTTTCCCAGATCACGACCTTCCCGTCTTTCTTCGCTGCCTTGACTTTGATTGTTTCAGCCATCAGAAAGCCTCCTTAGCCGTTCACATTGAGAATTTTAGTTGCAGCGCCGTCACTTACTGCGTATCCCTCTACCTCAGTCATTGTCATAATCTGCGTCTGATTCGTGATAAATCTTTCGAACTCACTGATCTCGCTGCCGATTTCTGTGACACGTTCCAAGGCGAAACGACTGTCAAAGGCGACGATCTTCAACGCCGGTGCGTCACTGGTCCAGCCGTAGCGCACGGTATCAGCAAATTGATTGATTGGTGTTAGGCCAGTGCCCAGCCCACCTTGCCCAACCGGCACGGTCGCCAGTGGAATGTTGGCCGATCCGGTATTCAGCAGTGCCAATTGCAGCGCAACCGCCTCTTGCATGAGGGCCGTGGTCACAATGTACGGATTGACAAACTTAAATTTGAAGGCCTGCCAGCCTTTTAGGGTGAGCGTGCCAGCCGTCGCGGCGGTGTCCAGTGTAGTCAGATTGTGTGTGGTCGGCACGGTGCTTGCATTTCCGTCACCATTAATCAGCACAGTCATGGCGGCCGAAACTTTGTCGATTTCACTTTGTAGCGCCATCCATTGGATATAGAAGGCGAGTTTATCGACACGCATTCGGCGCAAATCCTCGTAGGATGCCTGAATGCCACGCCCGTATTTGTGCAGGCGGATCGAAGTGTCCCCGCCGGTCAGTTTGGCAATCGGAATGTCGGCAGTTTCACCAACGCGATATTTGCGCAGCGCCTCGGCATCGTAGGTCAGGAAATAGCTGCGATAGGTATCGCTGTCGATGGCCGTGGTCATGCTGATCAGTTCGTTCAACGGAATAGCGGGCGCAATCCGTTCGCTAGGCCGAATACCCATTGCGTCGGAATAGGGCCGCTCCCATGAGCCGGTCACGCCATCATTGCTCAGAAAGGTGGCACGATGCTGACTCATGCCGTAACTAACTTTGCGCCAGTTGCGTGCCACGAATTCGGTCAACAGCGCCTTGGTCCCGGCGTTGCGTGTGAAGGCACTGGCGTTACTAGCCCAATAGCCTGCCGTGGCATCTGATTGCGTGCGAATACCGGCTTCCAACATAAGGCGCTCGAAGGTATCCAACTGGTCGCCTTTTTGGCTGGGGCTGATTTCCTCAAGCGCGCGGCTTAATGTCGGCGTGTCTTCGATACCTGACTCCAACATACGGTTGGCAACCGTGTTGTAGATGTCAATCGGTTTTCTCTGGAACTGTTCCCACAATTCGCGGGTGCCCAACTCCTTAAATTCGATAGTCATAAATCACTCCTTTAGAGTTTGACAACCACGGCTGTGGTCGTGCCTGCGTCAACAATCATCCCGCGTGCGACGCCTAATTCGGCGGCGGTTGCGGTGGCAACTTCGCGGATATAGCCTTCTGCCGATACCAGCAAGTCACCGACAATCTTTTTGCCAGGCGTAAGCGTTGCGCCCGTCCCGGCTGGCAATGTCATGTAGCCGCCTGTCTGCACCACGGCTTTGTTGTCGGATTCGACGGAGATCAACTTGCCGACAATCTCCTCGCCATCACCGGCGAGTTCGACCGTTTCACTTGCCGAAAAGGCGACGGCCAAGCCGACTCCCGCGCTGCCGTTGGTGGCGGTTGCGCTATAGGTAATGGTGCTGTCGTCAATCCAGAACGTTTGTGCTGAGTAGCCGATGCCCTCGAAGGCGACGGCGTTGCGTGGATCTGCCATTGTAAAATCCTCCTAGTTGTTGCTTCGTCCGGCTTCAATCCAGTTGGTGCCATCGCCACGGAGCGTGATACTGTCGTATTGCCCCATTGCGAAATTGGCTGATAACTTGAGCGTACCGGTGTCAGTTAGTGTGATCGTGGCATTTGCCAGATTTGTGATGTAGATAAGTCGCCCTGCTGTGGGTGCTGCAATGCTTGATGTACCAACGCCCGTACTGCCGGTAATCGGCACGTATGCACCCAACGGCGTGATCGTGCTGCCACTAGTAACAACGATGGCAGTAGTCGGCTGTGTCACCACGTCGCCAACAATCGTCACGTCATCACCGACAACCAGATCGCCACTCAACACAAGGCTAGAAAAGTTGCTGATCCCCTGTGCAAGCGCTGGTATATTGAGTAGCGCCACCAGAAGCAATGCGGCAATCAGTCCTGAAAGGAATGTTTTTCGCATGATTAGACCGCGTACGCTTTCTGCGGCACGGTTGTGCGCTGCTTGGGCTTACCTGCCGGTTCGCCTTCATCGGTGCTTTGACGGCCGCCAGAGAGACGTTGATCGCCGGTCGCCATCCAGTCATCGCGCATCCGTTTAATGATGGCGATTGGTGAACTGCGCAGCACCGTCTCATAGGTGGCTTGGTCGAACTTGTCACCGTGGGCGCGTACACCTTCCTCAAGTGCCGCGGCGACAAGATCAGCACGATAGGCACGCCCATCAGCGGCCAGCGGTTCAAGCTCGATGAGTTTAGCACTGGCATCGGCTAATTTTGGCTCAATCGCACGGAGCCGGCCAAGTTCGGCACCTTCGCTTTGTAGCGCCGTGATAATGTCCGCTGAAGCGTCAAGCCCGCGCACCTCGCGAATTTGGTTAATTACTTGTTCAAAATCCATTGCTTTGTCTTTCTGCTGGCTTACAGCAAACTGACGCCTAGTCGGTAGTTTTACCCGATAGCGTTCTTCGATCATGCGTACAGCGTCGGGCTTCATGCGCCCTTCGCTTGCCTCGCGCTCTGCTTTGATTACTTCTGCTCTAGGTGTAGCGCCGTCGAATACGCTACTAACCTCGGAAAGGCGCGCATTATGCACGGCGTATGTTGCAAGTTTTGCGCTGACAAGGTTGCCCTCTTTGACCTCGTAGCGCAGGCCCGGGACGTGTACACAATCCCAATCCCAGATGCTGCGGTTGCACAAATCACAAGTTTGCTCACCGCCGTGAAAACCAACAGAGGTGTCTTTGAGGATGCCACTACGCAAGCCGCCAATCAGGTCGTCTGTCGTGATGTCGTTGAGGCGCAAGCCAGGGATTGTGTAGAAGCTAGCCACAACGCGTGTGCGTGGCGGCTCTTGTGTGTCTTGCAGCGTGGCCTCAAACGACCGGCCAAATGGCAGTTCGTGATGTTTGTGCCCCGGCAGAAAAGATACACCGGCCCGGGCATCATCACGGAAATTGGACAGGGTACTCAGCGCCATGTGAGATGAGTAGGCGTCGATCAGGTCCGATGAGATTTCGGCATCCCAAAAGAATGGCGTTTTTTCCTCAAGGATTGCCGGATCTAACGCGTGGCGCTCTTTGATGATTGCCAGCAAATCCATCTGCCGTTGTTCGGATGGACGCAAAATACGCGCTGGAATTGTGAAAGTTAAGCCGGTTACGTCTAGTTCGCTCATGTGTTTTCCCGTAAATAAAAATAACTCATTACGATGATTGTAACGAGTTCAAAACAATTATTCCATCCCTAAAAGTCATTACTTTTAGGGATGCCCTGATTTCATCTGCATTGCAGCGCTCAGGGCTAATTCAAACGCCGACGCCGCGCCGGTTTTCTCTCTGATGTTGCGAACATGGCTATAGACGGTATGGCGGCTGATAATCAACTGCCGCGCTATGATGATCTGACTTTTACCCTGAGCCAATAGAGTGACAACCTCTGTCTCTCGATCTGTTAAAAGTGACATGTCCACCTCTCCGCTACCCTTACAATGGCTTCGCTTGCCGGTAATCCACGACATGCGCCTGGCGTGCGTCTCGTTCTCTGGGCAAGGTAGATTCAATAATCTCTAAGCGTTCGCTCATGGCATTAATCACATCCACCATAGCATTGTGCAATGCTCGCATTTCCTCAGCAGATATTGCGTGATCGACATATTCCAGCTTTGTCATCCGACTTTTTTCCATGTCAATCTCCTATCCATATCGTGTTAGGTATTATCCAGTCAGTCAGATCGGGTCGGTAGGTGCAGCGACAATTCACATGGATGGGTATTTGCAAATAGGACGGGACATCATTTACCACCATCCGTTCGCCGTGAAGCGGCGCGCACAGTTTGCAAACGGCCCGATCTTCGCGTGTGACAAAAAACTGATACGACACACTGTTCCGCCAAAACGCCTCGCCAATCATGTTAGAAACGCGCCGCGTTGTTTCTGTGATAGCAATCATTCCACTGCGCACAAATGACCAGCCACGAATCAGCACACCCACCACGCCAGATACGCCATCGGCCAGGCTCCTAGTTGAGCTTGTGTTCGCCTGAATGATGCCCGTCACCAGATCATCGATGGTCGTGTCAATCAGGCTCAGTTCGGTGCCTTGTTTTGTCATCATGGCGGCGTGTTCGTCTAGCGCGTCCAAATAGCCAGGATTGGTCAGGCGAAACATACCGGCAATGCCCAGATCAGACAATGCAATGCTGCCACCTAGATTGGCGGCTCTACGTCCGTAGCGGCGCAACACCTCACGTATCGGCTGTGTAGCGTCTGCCTCTTTGTATCGACGTTTTAGCCATGCGCGCAGCTTACCCGCCGTATCGGGCACTTGCGCGAATCCGTTGCGGAATGGATACCAATACAGGTCACGCAACGCCGGCTCTAACTCGGATTGCCATTGATCGCCCAGCGCGATCTCTTCTGGTAAAACTTGTTCGCGCAACGAGAGCAGACCCTCATAGGCACGTAGCATCTTGCGCAATCCAGATTCAAGCTGCGCATCAATCGTTTTTGTGATAGCCATTTGTCCGCACAACTCCCAGCGCTTCCGCTACTTCGGCACGTCCGGTACGTAATTCTGCCAGGAACGCTTCAGCGCTGCGCACAACTTCCATGCCCTCACCATCTCCCTGCTGAATCCCTGGCGGCGCTGGTGCTTGCATCGTCGGCGCTTCTTCCACGGCTGGGCTGCCGGTGATTGCAATCGATGCCTCGTCCTGCGTAATCCAGCCCTGATTGCGTTTCTCGCGTTCGTTGTTGATTTTCATGGTTTCAGTTTGCGCATCACGCAGCATTTCAGCGGCACGCAATTCTGCAAACACAAAGCTGACTTTCGCCTGGATACCCTGCGCTTCTAGGGCCAACGTAAACAGGCGATTCAGCATGGTTTCTGCATAGTGTTGGATGCTCTTGATGCCAGCCGCGAATATCTCGAATTGACGATTCGACTGCACGTCGCCGGTTGCCTCAGTGATACCCAGCATTAGCGGCATGGTTTTTAGTGCCCGTGCCGACATTCGTTCTAGTGCCGTGATAATGCTGTCAATACCGGCCAAGCTGCTGGAATCCACTGCACCAACAGGACGGTTGACGTTGACATTGCTGGTATGAATGTATGCATCGTCGGGCTGCAATTGTGCGTAAGCCGTGCTTACCTGATCAACCAAGTCGCTAACCAATGCGTTAAACGACTCGGGATTCTGCGCTAGATGTGGCGCTGCTGCTAGCAGCTTGTCAACATCGATACTCAAGTCGATCCGCGGATAGCCTTGCTGCTGAATGACGCGCCTTAGATCGTGCATGATGCCGAGCAGAAACAGCGACGTGAACAGTGCGGGTGCGGCCAGCGGTCTGCCATAGGGCGTGCTTGGCATCGGGTCAATCGGGATATAGCGAAATGTCGGAATGTCTAGCGCCTTGAACTCATACGCCTGCCATTGCCCGGGTTGCCATTCGTCGCCGCTACCATCGGGGCTACTGCGTCGCCGGAAACGAATCGACGCCGGATCGGGTGTTGCCAAATCTAGCGGCATCCGACCGCGCTTGTCTAATACGAGTTCTGCACACAATGCGCCACGCATAAATGCGCCGGTAAAAATGCGCCCGATTACGACATCGAGCGTGCCGTATCTATCGTTAAGGCGATTGACAAACTCATCAGTCGCCGCCTGCCCGCGCTTGTCTGGCGTGTCGCTGCCCAGCCGTGTGACTTTTACCTCAAAGCCAGGATTGCACATGCGTAGAAAATCATAGTGCGCGCGGCTGACTTCCGGCGACAGATCCACCAAAATTTCGAGTAACTTCGTTGGCGCAATGCCATCAAAATCCTTAGACGAAAAGTTGAGCAGTTGCCAGTTACTTTCGTAATTGTTCGGCGGCATCACCACCCAATTAGCGGCGGCGTAACTGTTCATGTCATCCACCGAAGCGCGCCCACTTGGTAATGCACGCATTGCTATCGGCGGCGCTGTACGTTTTGGTAGGAAACGCCGAAAAAAGTCATACCAGGCCATAAATCACCATCCTCTTGCTTTGCCTTGAACGAGTGGCGTTGCCATCACTGATCGTTGCGCTTGCCATAGCATTAGTGCTCTCGCTATAACCGTATCGTCATGCATACCAACCGGCGCTGAATACCGGCTGCGTCCAGTGTGGTGCGACATGATTCGTTCGTATGCCTCAATTTCACCTGTCCAAACTGGATCATCTTGAAACTGCCACTCCGTACGCTCAAAAGCCAATGCCAGGTTTTCAATTAGTGGCGGCTTGGTGGTGGCTGTTGTCTCAAATGCAATCACGGGCAGGCCATCACGCTGTAACATTTCCAGGTTAGGCTGCCCAATGCTATTGGATTCAGCCAAAATTATTGCTGGTTGCCACATGGCGAAAAGAATCTTCAGTCTGTCGCGCTGAAACACATAATCAATCTGATTGAATCTATCGCGCACCACTTCAGCCTTGCATCGCGTGCAACCGATACTGACTGTTGTAAAATCATTCTGCTTGCCCCAGTCCACGCCAGCAATTAGCGTGTGTCCAACGTGTGCGCT
>Ga0163155_10000242_pt1 | contig 65119 bp, 51 predicted proteins | sample OliLakLV19SP4G1_FD_148611 | JGI IMG/M metagenome (GOLD analysis project Ga0163155, IMG submission 148611) | Freshwater microbial mat bacterial communities from Lake Vanda, McMurdo Dry Valleys, Antarctica - Oligotrophic Lake LV.19.SP4.G1 | ecosystem: Environmental > Aquatic > Freshwater > Lake >... | reverse complement strand
GCACCAATCCTTGATTTCCCGCAGCCCATAGTTATAGGCAACGCGGCAAATATCCATCCACTCTTTGAGTGACTGCTCTTGAGTGTTGTTAGGGTAGATGCGATAGCGGTAATTCATGGTTAGCATTCCAGTATGTTAGCATATTTAGTGGCAGATGCAATGCTGGTAAATATAAAGCCGTGCTAGAAGCACGGGGTTTTAAACCCAATTTTTCGATAATTTTCGGAAATGATATCACTTGTTGGTGAAAACAAGATTGTTACCGATATCGATTTTTCCTTTTCCCAGTTAGCCGTTGGACAAACCCGCGCAATCCAGAACGCCTAGACATACGTCTATTTCCTCGCTTGCTGCGATCGGATTCCGTCGCTGCTTCGATATCTTGAGTGCGAGGCATTCCTTGTTGGGCGCGGGCTGACTCAGTAAGGGGTACAGCATTTTTATCGGGGACGATTTGAGAACCATATTTTCTTGCATAAACCTGAGTAAACTCTGCACCGAAAAAGAGAATTTGGGCGGCATAGTAAACCCAAGCCAAGATAACTACAAGTGACCCAGCTGCACCGTAAGTCGAGCCAAAACTGCCGTTCCCTAAATACAAACCCAGCAAAGTTTTGCCTATAGTGAACAGCAGCGAAGTGATAGCAGCGCCAATCCAAACATCACTCCAGGTAATTTTCACATCTGGCAGAAATTTGTAAATCATCGCGAACAGCAATGTGATGACGCCGAACGAGATGGCAAAATTGGCAATTTGCCAGAGAAAGTCAATACCGGGTAGCAAATTACTTAAAAAAGTGCTAAGTCCTGCTAATACGGCGCTGACTACGAGGGACACCAGCAATAAAAAGCCGATTCCCAGCACCATTGAGAAGGACAAAAAGTTTTGGCGAATAAAGCCCTTGACGTTAATACCGGGCTTTGGTGCCACCTCCCAAATAGTATTGAGGGCATCTCGCAGCTGACCAAATACGCCTGACGCGCCAAACAGCAAGGCGATGACGCTAATAATAGAGGCTATAGTCCCAGTGGCTGGTTTGTTGGCATTTTCGATCGCTGTCTCGATGACTTCTGCGCCACTTCTGCCGACTAAACCTTGAATTTGGCCTACAATCTGGCCTCTTGCCGCTTCTTCCCCGAATACGCTGCCTGCGATCGCAATTACGATAATCAGCAGCGGTGCGATGGAAAACACCGTATAATACGCCAACGCTGCCGCCAACCGCGACGCTTTATCCTCATTCCATTCATCAAAAGTTTCTTTCAGCAGTTCCCACATTGTCTTTAAATTCATGGGTACTCTTCTTTTAGAGTAATGAGGATCTTGGTTTGAAGAGGTAGAAGTACGTTCGGGCATCTTTCGGCAATGGTTGAATGTTTTTGGTTTTGGCTTATTTTCTGGTTTACTGCATTAAGGTAGAGGAACGCATCTATCCTATGGGCTAATACGCATCTACTCCTGGAAGCTGCATACATTTTTTCGGTAAGAGGCTTTAAAACTTCTACCTTCAGGGTGAGCAATAAATAATTTGGTTATGATTAGATTGAACCAAAAGCCAATCGTTGGTAAAGCTGGGCAACATCACGGCTGATAACTTTTAGAACTTTTGCCAGGTAAGGATAATATGCAGCTTGCAGGAAAAGTGGCGCTGATTACAGGATCGGGTTCGGGAATTGGCAAGGCAGCAGCAAAGTTGCTAGGGAAAGAAGGTGCTAAAGTTGCAGCGTTAGCGCATAAACAAGGAGAAGCAGAGCAAATTGTTGCCGAAATTCAAAGCAATGGTGGTGAAGCGATTCCTCTGATTGCCGATATTTCGCAGCCGGATCTGATGCAACAAGCAATCCAGCAAATTGGGGATAAGTGGGGACGGCTGGATATTGTGTTTGCCAATGCAGGTATCAATGGCGTCTGGGCACCGATAGAAGAATTGACGCCCGAAGAGTGGGATAAAACTATAAATGTTAATCTTAAAGGCACATTTTTAACAGTAAAATACGCTGTACCTTATCTGAAAAAGCAAGGCGGCTCGGTTATTATTACTTCCTCGGTTAACGGTACGCGCATTTTTAGCAATACTGGTGCAACGGCTTATTCATGTTCTAAAGCTGCTCAGGTTGCCTTTACAAAAATGGTGGCATTGGAACTTGCCGAACACCGCATTCGCGTCAATGTCATCTGTCCGGGAGCGATCGAAACCGATATTGACGAAAACACCGAACGGCGCAATCTTGATAAGATTAAGGAACCTGTTGAGTTTCCAGAAGGGAAGATACCCCTAACTGACGGCGAACCGGGAACTTCACAGCAGGTGGCACAATTAGTGCTATTTCTAGCTTCGGATGCTTCGAGTCATATTAGCGGTACAGAAATTTGGATTGATGGGGCGCAGTCGCTACTACAAGGGTGAACGCCGAGAGGTCGAGTTATAGCTAGGGGCATCGGCTGTAGAGACGTTTCATGAAACGTCTCTACAATGTTTAGGCAAAAAATTAAAGGGGGTAAAAAAACCCGGATTTGGTATAATTCAAAAGAATGGGCTTTTAAACAAAATATAAATTTTCTTAACTGCTCTGCTCAATATCACAACCGATTTTCTTAGATAGCGAAATTGCCACCCATTTCTACCTCCCCAGGGCTTTCCACAAGGTGTCCAATACTTGAGTTTGTTTCAGCACGCCGATCGCAACCAAAACCACCAGGATGAGAATTGCCATACTGCCAGCGCTTCTGGCAAAATAAGCTCCGGGTGGGGTAATTTTCCAAAGCGGTTTGGGAATGCGACGCGCTTCTTGTTCAAATCTAGCTTTTGCCCAACTGACAACCTGCTCTTGCTGACGCGCTTCCAACAACAAACTAGCTGCCAACTGTAATGAGAAAGGATGACATCCACCCCATTTTCTGGCGAGGCGTTGCTCATCGTTACGCAAGGCTGCTGGAACACCAGTTCTGGCTGGCAAACTTACCAGTTCTTTTGCTTCTTCTTCAGCCAAATTGCCTAATCTGAGAACATCACCCATATTGAAGAAAGAAGAGGTCAATTTATAGCGATGCCGATAAAAATTTAGTTCTCTTTGTGAAGCTACCACTAGCATCAAGGCGTTGGTGTTCATCAAAAAAAGCAAGTTGTCAAAAAATCCATCACTGAATTCATTGGGATGCTTGAACAAAGCGCTAAATTCATCCAGACAAAGCACCGGCAGCACTCCCTGCCGTTTCCACTCTCCCATCACTGAGGAAAAGGTCTGGCGCTCAAAGGATGTAACTTGAAATGGTCTGGTTAAGGTTCGTTGCGATCGCACTTTTGGCAGATTTAGCAATTGTCGAGCTACGGCGTGATAAAAACCAATCTCATCCTGGCACTCGGAATCCAGGAGGTCGAGATAAATCGCTACGTAACGTTTGGGATTCTCCACCCGCTGTTCGTAAGTCTGGAAAAAGTGATATAGCAGGGAAGATTTCCCGATGCCTTTTTTACCCACAACGTTGATGCTGACTGGTGGAGAGCCTGTCATCCGCGAGGTAAGGGCGTCCAGTTCTGAAGAGCGACCGACAAAGAACTGGGGGTCGGTAATCATTGGCCCCGCCACAAAGGGACTCTGAGGCAGTGAGCGGTTGGTCATACAACATTTTTACAACAAGTTGAGTTAAGGGTAGTGCCTCTGACGCACCCTACTCTATGTGCCAGTTGCGTAAGTCCTAATTTTATAATTATAGCAACCGCCAAGGCGACTCTTGACAGTAGGGGCGAACGCGAGTGCGTGCCGGAGGCATTAGCATTCGGGTAGTAAATCTTCGGTTTTAACCAATAAATTATATGCCCGAATGCTTCGCCCCTACCCCAGATTTATGGCTTAACCGACGAAAGCGGTTGCTATACTTAATAAAGTAGTAAAGATAAATTTAACTGTTGATTGTGAACAAAAAAAATCAACAGTCAAGAACAATGAAATATTTTTAAGTTTAGTTAAGCCCACTCATTTAGCACCTGTTGTGCCGATCGCTAAACTAGGATGCTAGGTCAGAGATTGATAACAAGAAATGTGGGCCACCCTCAACCTTTACCCTTTTTCTACGCACGGCGTACAGGAGCCGCTTGATTGAACTCCTCTCATCCTCGCTGAGTGAGTTTTGCATCAGTACAAGCATTAATCTCTCATATTCGCCACGACTAATTCTGCGAGAACGGCTTGCTTGTGCGAATATTTCCGAGAGATTGTAAGGAAGCATACAAACTTGGAATGGCATCATAATCGCTCTCCTGGTTGTTGATTACCTAATTTGAATCTAAAGGGGAAAAGTGAAAAACTTGGGAAGAAGAAAGTTTGTAGCAAACTATTTTGGCCGATCTAGACTTGCATTCAATTATCTAACTCTCTGCCCATCTCCGAATGTCACTAACATTAAGACTTTAGGTAGATTTGTTGGGGAGAAAGGAAGAGGGGAAAAGCACACTATTTAGACCGATATAGGCTTGCATTCAATTATCTAACTCTATGCCCATTCCCGGATGCCACTAAGATTAAGACTTTTGGTAGATTTGTTGGATAGAAAGGAAAAGGGGAAGATGGAAGGGGCAAGAGTTTCATTTGATTCCTTTACCTTTACCCTTTTGCCATATGAGCGATCGGACTCAAGTGGCTAGTAGTTGTGCTAGAGCAAAAGCTAAATACTCATACTGTGCTTGTGTATTATAAATTTGAGCCGAAATACGAATTAGCTGTTTTGGTGGGGCAGGCCACGGAATCACCGGCACTTCAATCCCAAACTCCTTAAATAAAGCATCTTGTAAAGGCGGTATTAAAGGCGTTTTACCTGGATTGGGCGCTGCATCTGGTAAAGGTACAACTGCGATCGCACCGATCGTCTCATCGGGACAAGGTGGCGTTTCGCCAAGCGCTTCGCAAAGGATCTGCCTCCCCGCCAGTGCCATTGCCCGATTTCGTGCCATTAACTCAGACCAGCCACCCTCAAGCAGGGAACCCATAAACTTAATCGCCTCTGGCACGCACAAGTAAGCCGTGGGATCGTCAGTTCCCATCCAGTCAAACTCTAGCTGGAAGCGAGTCCTGTCCGTGCGTGGAGAATTCGCACCGTGGCTAATTGTAGTAGGACGAATCTGCGATTGCCGATCGCGTCGTACATCCAAAAATGCCGCCCCTTTTGGGGCACACAACCACTTGTGGCAGTTACCCGTGTAATAAGTCGCCCCAATCTCCCCTAAGTTCAGGGGCAACATCCCAGGCGCATGGGCACCATCAATGAGAGTATCGATACCACGTTCGCCTAGCTGGTGTACTAGCTGCTGGATGGGAAAAATCAAACCAGTCTGGCTGGTGATATGATCTAATAGTGCTAGTCGCGTCTTGGGCGAAACTTTTTCCATTACCGCTGCTAGAGCCTGTTCTGGCGAATCTAGAGGGAAAGGAACTTTTGCCACCACTACCCGCGCACCCGTCTGGTTGGCAACAAAATCAAGCACGTTGCGGCAGGCATTGTATTCATGGTCTGTTGTCAGTAACTCATCGTCGCTGGTAAATTTGAGCGATCTCAACACCGCATTCACCCCCGTTGTCGCATTGGGGACAAATACCAACTCCGAAGCATCTGCACCGATAAACTCAGCCAACTGACTTCTAGCGGCATCCAGCAATTCTTCAAACTCGCGCCCAAAAAAGCGCAACGGTTCCCGTTCCATTTGTTGACGCAGGCGCTGCTGTGCTTCCAAAACCGGCATTGGACAAGCACCAAATGAGCCGTGGTTAAGAAATGTTACGTCTGGGTCAAGCCCCCAGAACTTCTCAAACCCCGAACGCTGAAGTGGGAAGCGTGAAATTTCATTTTTCATGCTTCCCACTTCATCCTTTTCTAAACTCCCCGGGTGGGATTCGAACCTACGACCAATCGGTTACACTTATCCCAACATTTCTGAAGGGGGTGGACTATCTCATCATCCACTTGGGATGTCGGGCGCTGTCGCTGATGCTGTATCTTTTAACTTCAGGTCAATTTTATATCTCATACAGTCTGTGACAAAGGGATCGATCAAACCTATTAGCTTTCGACCTTCTTTGGCTCCCATTCTTAGTCTCCACCAACTTTTATTTGGAACAACAGTCCAATGAATATCCCATTGTTCCTCAAAGTAAATCTTGACTAATTGAGCTTCTGCCTCAGAGCAATATGTGTTTAGAGTGAGTTCGCGACCGTGGATTTTTCCTTCGCGTCGCTTGTATGATAGCGAACCATCATCAAGATACCACAAGGCTATTCCCAGCGGTGTTAGAATTTTCAGCCCTTTTTGGGTGAACTGCTTTTTTCCGTTTTTGTATATAACGGGATACAAGGAACGCAGGCGTGCATGGTTTTTAGTTACCACCTCAACACCAGGGTAGCCGTTGTTATCAAAGCTTCTAACTTTTAACTCGTACCCAAACATAGATTGAATAATCTGGGTTTTGTATTCCAGATATTCTTTTTCGCGATCGCTGTGAGTGATTTTTAAGACAACCGCTCCTCCTGGATTTTTCCTAAGAGTGCCTTTGCCGTATATCATCCCTACGAGCGCTGACCTGATTTCCCTTATCGTTCCTACCATTTGGTAGAACCTTTGTAAGCATTCAGCTTAGTCTCTGCACCTTTCTGGCTAACTAGAGGAAATCTCTCTTTTTCGCCAGACTTGGCTCAAGATTACCGCCACCCGAAGTGCTGCGGTTTCCTTGAATTCACCCGATTTTACACTACTCGTCGCCGAATAGCGCTGCTAGGTAATGCAAGTAACTTTTAAGGTTTACCTGCGTTTGTCCCTTACAGCCGATCGCTCTACCACTGAGCTACCGAGGATTGCATTGGCTGCTACTTGAGCAACCCTTAAATATAATAACGGTAATGCAACCGAGTTGGCAAGCCCTCTGGCAAACTTTTTTAATTTTTATTTATATAACTCGTCTTAACCCATAACTAGCAAGGCTTTTAGCGTATATAAAGCCGTTGTTTGCTACTTCAATCCCATTCGCAATTGGGCCAAACGTTGCCGGGATTTCGGGTCAAGAGAATTGGCTAGAAAACGACTGGATGATTGCTTGTTGGCTTTGTTTTGGCGGCGGATGCCCTGAGCCGTTGATTCAACTTCGTGGTAGAGTTTCTGTGCTGACATCCATTCGGCACCGTACCCCGTGACCATCAGTTGCTGAACGCGATCGGATGTGGCCACAATCACTCTACGTTTAAATTTACGCAATTCTTGGTTTAAGTCAGCACAGATTTTTTCGATGAAAGTGTCTGCTGTCTGCTCAAAATCAGTGAAGCAAATCGATAAATGCTCAGTAATAACTTCTCGATTGCTTGGTGTATTTCTATACTGGGCATCAAATACTATCTGAGTATCGAAGCCTTGAAAAGCACTGTAGCTGACTAGGGCTTCAATCAGTTGCCAGCGGGCGGCCTCTAGTCCGTTGCGATCGCGCGTGTAAAGCAGAAGAGGCCAAGCGCCAATTATGTTGTAGCCGTCTACGAGCAAAGTAGCTGACGGCGAGGGGGGTATCATTTTTCAACGCCAAATTTTTCTAAACTTAATATTTTTGATGATACTTTATCTCTCAATATAGGGCTAGAAAAGTCAAAAGTCAAAAGTCAAAAGAAAGAAATTTCTCCCTCTTCTCCTTTTTCCCCTCTTCCCCTAGCCCCTAGCCCCTAGCCCCTAGCCCCTTTTTGACTTTTGACTTTTGACTTTCCTAGCCCCTCTGCTAGGCAATCTCCTCTTGCATCAGGCGTTGTTTTAAGCGGTTTGGATCGCCTTTGTCCACAACCAAGCCCCGTTCTAGCAAGAATGCTCCATCGCAGTAATTTAACTCGTCTAAGCGGTGAGTGACCCACAGAGCAGTTATGCCCTGAGTATTGACTAAACGGCGCACTTGAGCTACCAAGTCTAACTGACTGTCTGGATCGAGAAGGGCGGTGGGTTCATCCAAGAGCAACACTTCACAGCGACGGGCGATCGCACCTGCGATCGCGACCCGCTGCTTTTGACCCCCACTCAAAGCATAAATTGGCCGTCTTTGCAATGCCCACAAATTCACAGTCGCCAGCGCTTCTTCTACCCGCTGACGAACTTGGCGCAAGGGGAGATTTTCCTCTACCAGTCCAAAGGCTACATCTGCACCAACCGTGGGCATCACCAATTGATGATCGGGATTTTGGAAGACGAATCCCACAGGCTGAGCAATCTTAATTTCACCAGACACTGGACGCAAAAGTCCAGCCAACAATCTCAACAATGTCGATTTTCCGCTCCCATTTGTCCCCAAAAGCATCCAGAATTGGCCCTTGGGGACATTGAGAGAACAGGATTTTAAAACTGTTTCGCCCCCAGGCCAGTTAAAGCCAACATTTTCCACTGTAATGGCTGATTGGGTCATGCGATCGCCGTCTGTGGGCATTTATGCTTCTGTCATCGCGAAGAAACCAGGAGGTCTGCCAGCAGATGCGGCACCGGACTTCTGAGATATTTGCACTGCGGTGATTTCAGTACTCAGGACGCCGATCTTTTTTTCTAGCTGTTTGTCGCAAGTGAGTTCCAAAATTTGAGGATTACCAGAGCGCATCGCTTCCAGAACTTGATTGTAGAGCGCTTGGGCGTCCTCGTCTGACTTCCGTTGCACTGAAAGTGGGAAGGGAGTGTTCTTTAAAGTCAAGTCAATAGTGAACATGGGCGTTTGAGATATTCTGCTTAATTCCACAACCACTTTCTAGTATTGCAAAGTTAGCGAAACTAGGGGCCCCAAAAGTCAAAAGTCAAAAGTCAAAAGTCAAAAGAAAGAAAATTCTCCCCCAGTCCCCAGTCCCCAGTCCCCAGTCCCTAGTCCCCAGTCCCTTTTTTCTTTTGACTTCCTTGTCCTGAATTAAATCAATCTAGGGGGTGAAAAATTTGGAAAGTTGCACCTATAATGAGAGACATAGTAAAGAAACGTAAACTTGAATTACGTTTAAACTGGTTTTGTGTCTAGCCTTAACTGCAAAACAGTGAGATAGCAACAAAACCGATCGACCGTACTCATACCTATTCGGAGATTTGCGTCATGACTATTGCTGTCGGACGTGCTGGAGCCTCAAGAGGATGGTTTGACGTCCTCGACGACTGGTTAAAGCGCGATCGCTTCGTATTCGTCGGCTGGTCCGGCATCCTCCTATTCCCCTGCGCCTACCTAGCGCTTGGCGGATGGCTGACCGGCACCACCTTCGTCACCTCCTGGTATACCCACGGACTCGCCTCCTCCTACCTAGAAGGCTGCAACTTCCTCACCGCCGCCGTATCCTCACCAGCAGACAGCATGGGACACTCCCTGCTATTCCTGTGGGGACCTGAAGCTGGATGGAACTTCACCCGTTGGTGCCAAATCGGTGGCTTGTGGGCATTTGTCGCCCTGCACGGAGCCTTCGCCCTGATCGGCTTCATGCTGCGGCAATTTGAAATCGCACGTTTAGTAGGAATTCGTCCCTACAACGCGATCGCATTTTCCGCACCCATCTCCGTCTTCGTTTCCGTCTTCCTCATGTACCCCTTGGGGCAATCCAGCTGGTTCTTCGGCCCCAGCTTCGGAGTAGCCGGAATCTTCCGCTTCATCCTATTCCTGCAAGGATTCCACAACTGGACGCTCAACCCCTTCCACATGATGGGCGTAGCGGGCGTACTCGGAGGAGCCTTACTGTGCGCCATCCACGGTGCTACAGTTGAAAACACCCTATTTGAAGACGGCGAAGGAGCCAACACCTTCCGTGCCTTCAACCCCACCCAAGCAGAAGAAACCTACAGTATGGTGACCGCCAACCGCTTCTGGTCGCAAATCTTCGGAATTGCCTTCTCCAACAAGCGCTGGCTGCACTTCTTCATGCTGTTCGTGCCAGTCACCGGCTTGTGGATGAGTTCTATAGGCATTGTCGGTTTAGCACTCAACCTGCGGGCTTACGACTTCGTATCCCAAGAGTTGCGGGCGGCTGCCGACCCCGAATTTGAAACCTTTTACACCAAGAACATTTTGCTCAACGAGGGCATCCGTGCTTGGATGTCACCACAAGATCAGCCCCACGAAAAATTTGTATTCCCTGAAGAAGTACTACCTCGCGGTAACGCTCTGTAGTATCTAGTCTCATCCCGGCTCAGCTTTACTAGCCGAGCCGAAAACCCCTGCTTACCGATCGGTAAGCAGGGGTTTTTGTAAATTTTTTGGGAAGATACCCATTTCTTGTTTTGGTGTGATACATTAACTACAGGTGAATAACACCAATACTTCAATTTCCTCTTTGAGACAAAGACCGTTCAGGGAATAAGGAGGTGATGCCTATGCAAGATAGTAGTAAAATCATGGGTCATCAGATTGGATTTAACTGGCTGTGCGCCGGGGCTGTTCTCTAGCAGTTAAGCTTAGTTCCCTAGTTGAACTAAACTAATTGTTTCTGCTGGGCAGGTTAGAGTTCCTCCCGGCAGTCTAGTTTCAATCTGAAGACCCGCTAGACCGCTCTCAGCGATAGTGACCGAAATTTTACCAAGTCACTATCGCTGAGAGCGGATAGTTTTTTGTACCCAGAGCCAGATGAGAAAGTGGCTAATGAGTGAAAGCTGCGCTGCTGTAATTTGTTAATCTATAATTAACTTTAATCGCCAATCGCCGTTCTAATAAATACAGGCATCCCAGAAGCTATCAATATTTCCAAATAGATGGCCTATACTCTAGGAAAGTGAACCCCGTAGCACTTTCGCCAGTCAAATAAGTTAGTTTGACCAAGGTTATCGATCGGGAATTTTAGATGAATCCGTAGATTCTCTATGATGTGGTGTGAGGAGAAAGAGTAAAAATGTCCAAAATGTTGTTGAAGTCTCTGCTGTTTAGTCCGGCAATCCTGGGGGCGACCCTAGTATTTGGCTCTTCAGCAATGGCCGCAGAAAGCCAAACAATTGCAGAAGTAAGTCAGCCCCAAGCTGTAGCAACTCAAAGTCCTGAAGCGCAGCCAATTGCCGCAGCCAATCTAAAGTTGGATGCCTTACAACATATAGCTCCAGCGCTGTCAGCAGTAGAAGAAGAGGCTGCGGCAGGCGCTAAGTTGGAGACGCCTTTTGCTGAAGCTCCTATTTCGCAGCAGAAGGCAGCTGCTGCCAAAGTAGAAGCCCCAACTCAAGCCCGCACTTTGCCAGAGAAAACCCTAGCTGATAAGGCACCAACTGCCCCCGCATCTCGGAGTTTATCGTCAAATGCAGTAGCTCAGGCAGCACCCTCCAATAGTTCGGGTAATTTAGACCAAATTCTCCAATACGGCAACGAAGGCTCGGCAAACAGAGCCTCGGAGGGTCAAGTTACTTCCGTATCTCAATTGCGGGACGTACAGCCTACAGACTGGGCTTTCCAAGCACTGCAATCCCTGGTAGAGCGCTACGGTTGTATTGAAGGTTATCCCGATCGGACCTATCGTGGCAACAGGGCGCTGACTCGCTACGAATTTGCGGCGGGGTTAAATTCCTGCTTAAATCGGATTCAAGAACTGATTGCGTCGTTGCCGCAAGGTATTGGCAAAGAAGATTTGGCCGCGCTGCAACGACTGCAAGAAGAGTTTGCGGCGGAATTGGCTACTTTGCGAGGCCGAGTAGATGCTCTGGAAGCTCGCGCGACGCGACTGGAAGCGCAGCAATTCTCCACTACCACCAAGCTCAGGGGAGAAGCTATCTTTGCTCTGGCTGATGTCTTTGGAGATACTGTTGACAACGACAACAATACGGTCTTTCAAGACAGGGTACGTTTAGAATTCCAAACCAGCTTCACGGGTAAAGATCTGCTGCACACCCGTATTGCAGCCGGTAACGCTGTCGCCTTTAATAATTTCCCCGGCAGTACGTTTACTGATGGCGACGGTAACGGGACATTTCGGAGTACAGCAGAAGGCACCCTGCAATATTTCGTTGGTGGCGCTACCGGCAACGATATTGTATTAGACTGGTTGGCGTATGAATTCCCCTTATTTGGCAGCTCGCGTGCTTATGTTGCCGCTTTTGGGGGACTCCACGCTGACTACGCCGATGTTTCCAACCCTTACTTCTACGACGGTGATGGTGGCAATGGCGCTATTTCTGCCTTTGCACAACAGAACCCCATCTATCGGATTGGTGGCGGTGCAGGTGGTGGAATCAGCTTCAGTGTAGGACGCGGCGGTAGCTTTTTCAAACCAACTTCGCTAACTGTGGGTTACTTGGCGGGGGGTTCTGGTATTAATCGCCCCGGTAATTCTCCTACGGGGGCCAATAGTCCAACCGATACGAACGGTCTGTTTGATGGTAACTATTCCGCTTTGGCGCAACTAAATTTCAGCGTCAGCAATCGCCTTGGCTTTGCTTTAACATACGTTCACAGTTACCACAACACCGGCAGCGACATATTCGATGGTGGCGCAGGTGCTGGCGGTCGCCTCGTTGGCACCAGTCTGGGTAATTTGCCATCCACACTTCTGGGTACATCACAAAATGGAACCAGCACGCCGATTTCGGCGAACTCTTATGGGGCGCAGGCTGCGTTTCGACTCAGCAAGAATTTTTCGATCAGCGGCTGGGCTTCTATGACAGACGCAACTCTTGTCAGTCGCGGAAGCGCACAAATGTGGACTTACGGACTTGGCATTGCCTTACCCAACTTGGGCAGAGAGGGTAATGTTTTGGGTCTGTTTGCGGGTGCCGAACCCTACTTGACAGGTATAGAAGTTGCAGGGCCAGACCCCGCATTCCGCAGAGATATTCCTTGGCACTTGGAAGGTTTCTACAAGTTCCAACTCACAGACAACATCTCGGTAACGCCTGGTGTGATCTGGCTGATGGCTCCCGATCAGAACAAGAACAATGATGACATCTTTATCGGTACGCTCAGAACTACCTTCACTTTCTAGGTGATGCACAACTGACTCTGAGCAAAACAACAGCCCCGTCACCGGGGCTTTTTTTATCAATGGTGGTAAACCGATAAACTCCAGTGAATAACCGGAGTATACTAGAAAAAGTAATAGCTAATACTAATAAGTAGGTGGGCAGAATTAAACGTAAAACTGCTAGGCCCTTAGAAACCCGGTTTCTCCAAGAAACCGGGTTTCTGGGAGCTTTGTAGCTTTGTAGGTTGGGTTGAGGCACGAAACCCAACGCATTTGTTGGGTTTCGCTCACGCTCAACCCAACCTACAAAGAAATGGCTGCGAAGCCCAAAGAAACCCGATTTCTGGGAGTTCACTGGGAGTTCAGTTTATTTACACCCACCTACTTATGAGTTTTGAATTAACAATTTTGTTTTAACTCATTCCTCAAAACTCATTCTTCCAAACTCCCGAAGGGGACACTCCCCTAAAGCCCAAACTAAACATAATCAACCGGAAACGATATAAACTGTGGAACTCTCGTGTAAAAGTGAATACGCGCTTTTAGCTCTTTTAGAGCTGACAATTCACTACCAGAGCGGCGAACCGCTGCAAATTAGGCAGATTGCGGCTCAGCAAAATATTCCCGATCGATATTTAGAACAATTGCTGGCGACTATGAGGCGTTGCGGTTTGGTGCGTAGCCAACGTGGAGCTAAGGGAGGCTACGTCTTGGGTCGCGAACCCTGGAAAATCACGCTTTTGGATGTGGTGTGCTGTCTTGAGGGACTAGATGCTCAGTCGTCTGAAAGCGATGCTCCGCCCAAAACCCTAGAAAGTGCTGTGGTGCGAGAAATTTGGCTGGAAGGGCTGCAAGCGGCTAATTCAGTTTTGCAAAAATATACACTACAAGATCTGCGCGAAAAGCGAGATGCTAGGCGTCAACTAGATATTATGTATTACATCTAATTTGGTAATTGGTTGAATGGCGCTAAGTTAAGGGAGGCTCTACCTCCTGTGTCCCAGCTAAACTTAGGGTTATTCGCTCATAACTAATGACTAATGACTACTGACTACTGACAAAGGACAAAAATATGCGGATTGCTCATGATATTACCGAGTTAGTCGGTCGCACGCCTCTGGTACAGTTAAATCGGATTCCACAAGCCGAAGGCTGTGTGGCGCGAATTGTGGTGAAGTTGGAGGGGATGAATCCAGCGGCTTCTGTTAAAGACCGCATTGGTGTGAGCATGATTGATAAGGCTGAGGAGGAGGGGCGGATTACACCGGGCAAAACAGTCTTGGTGGAACCAACTTCTGGAAATACGGGGATTGCTCTGGCGATGGTTGCTGCGGCTAGGGGTTATCGGTTAATTTTGACTATGCCGGAAACTATGAGCAGCGAGCGACGGGCGATGTTGCGAGCTTATGGAGCGGAACTGCAATTGACTCCAGGGATTGAGGGTATGAGCGGGGCGATTAGGCAGGCGCAAGAGATTGTGGAAATGACCGCCAATTCCTATATGCTGCAACAATTTCGCAATCCGGCTAACCCCCAAATTCACGCCGAAACGACCGCAGAAGAAATTTGGGATGATACGGATGGGGAGGTGGATATCCTGGTGGCTGGAGTCGGCACTGGTGGTACGATTACGGGTGTGGCGGAGGTAATCAAAAAGCGGAAATCTTCGTTTCAGGCGATCGCAGTCGAACCCACTAATAGCCCGGTTCTTTCCGGCGGAAAACCAGGCCCGCATAAGATTCAGGGTATTGGGGCTGGGTTTATTCCCGAAGTGCTGAAAGTAGAATTAATTGATGAGACGATCGCGGTTACCGATGAACAAGCGATCGCTTATGGGCGTCGTCTAGCTCGCGAAGAAGGGCTGTTATCCGGCATTTCGACTGGTGCGGCGCTGTGTGCGGCGATCGAGGTTGGCCAGCGAAAGGAAAATGAGGGACGCTTGATCGTGATGATTCAACCCAGTTTTGGAGAACGCTATTTGAGTACGCCTTTGTTCCAAGATACAGAACTCAAAATATCGACTCTTGGGTTAGCCTAGTGGTTCAACAATCTGATTTTGATAGGCACGGTATCCCCAACTTCTCTGCTTTCCACCTATCAAGATCGGTTTGCCCAACTACTCAATTAGTGTTATGGCAGATCCCAATCACTACGAAACCCTCCAAGTCAGTCCGCAGGCGACTCAAGCTCAAATCAAGCGATCGTATCGCCAATTAGCTAAGCTCTATCATCCAGATAGCCAGCACGAGAAAGCCAATCACGAGCAAATCGTCCAAGTTAACGCCGCCTATGAAATACTGGGCGATCCTCATCAGCGACAGTCTTACGATCGAGAACTACACAATCCCTCACTAACCTCCTCTAGCAATTGGCAACAGCGGACTAAAGCAGCGCAAAGAGAATACCAAAAACAGCGACAAAATGCAAGAGATACCGACGAGCAAATTCAGCAATGGCTCAACCAAGTTTATCAGCCAGTCGATCGCTTGCTTTGTCGCATTCTCAATCCCCTAAAGGCTCAGATAGATAACCTCGCCGCCGATCCCTTTGATGATGAACTGCTGGAGGCTTTTCAGGATTACCTCAAAGACTGTCGAGACTTTTTAGAGCAAGCGCAGCTTTATTTTCGTTCTATGCCCAATCCCGCCCAAGTAGCTGGCGTTGCAGCAACCCTTTATTATTGCCTAAATCAACTAGGCGATGGGATTGACGAATTAGAGTTTTTCACTTTCAATTATGACGATCGCTATCTGCACACGGGTCATGAAATGTTTAGGATTGCCGCCGGACTGCGCCGCGAAGCTCAAGCGGCCTTAAAAAATGTTGCTTAAGGGCATTGGAGATTCTCCCTCTCTGCGTCTTCTTCTCACTCAAGAGTCAAAAGTCCCCAATCCCCGTAGTGGAATCTGAGCGGTAATTGCTTTATTCTGGAATTAGTATAATTTTACGAAAGTTTACATTTTCCCCCCGCTCCTCCCCACTTGAATTCATGAAATGTATTGTTAATCGTCGCGCTCAGTTTTCGGCTAGCCACAGGTACTGGTTACCCGAATTAACTGAAGCGGAAAACATTCAGCGGTTTGGTGCCTGCACCCGCCCACCCGGACACGGACATAACTACGTCCTATTTGTCTACATGGCGGGTGAACTGGATGAGTACGGCATGGTACTCAATTTATCTGATGTTAAGCACGTCATCAAGCGAGAAGTCACCAGCCAATTGGACTTTTCTTATCTCAACGAAGTCTGGCCAGAATTTCAAGAGACTCTACCAACGACTGAAAATATAGCACAGGTAATTTGGCAAAAGCTGGCTCCCCATTTACCTTTGGTGCGTATTCAACTGTTTGAACATCCTGAACTTTGGGCAGATTATCTAGGAAACGGAATGGAAGCTTACCTCAGCATTGGTACTCATTTTAGCGCCGCTCATCGGCTGGCTCGTCCTGACCTCAGCTACGAGAAAAACTGCGAGATTTATGGCAAGTGCGCTCGTCCCAACGGTCACGGTCACAATTATCATTTAGAGGTGACAGTCAAAGGCGAAGTTGACCCGCGTACCGGCATGAGCGTCGATTTAGGCGCATTGCAAAAGGTCGTTGACGATTATGTGGTCGAACCTTTCGATCACACTTTCTTGAATAAAGATATTGCCTACTTTGCAGAAGTCGTTCCGACGGCTGAAAATATTGCCATTCGCATTCGCGATTTACTGCAAGAGCCGATTCGGGAATTGGGAGCCGAGCTTTACAAAGTAAAATTGGTGGAAAGTCCCAATAATTCTTGTGAAGTTTATGCTACTGAATTAGAATCAGGTTCGTTTGTTAGCAAAATCAGTGAGCCTGTTTTGGTGCGGATATAATTATAGCATAGAAAGCATAAATCGCACCTCTAATTTAAAGAGTAGGACTTAGGCAAATTAATCAAAAAATTGGGTCTATCCGTAAGTCTTTTTTATCTAAAAACGATCGCACGGTAGCCATCAATTCATCATCTTTCTTCCCCCGTGGAGACCCCCACCATAGCTGTATTCAGCTTGGTGGTGGGAGGAAACGGGGGGCATGGTCTATGCTGCATAACATATTTCTTGTAGAGAGTAGAAAACCTTTGCGCCCCAAAAGCGGTAGTTCTTTCTGGCATCCCCTGCTGGCATTACAGGATTGAGGCTACCGAGATTGTTCTGGAAAGACCCGCCTCGGTGGGGCGTTTAAGAAAGGGGATTTCTCCCTCTCCCATTACTGGGGCAGGGGTAAATGTTCGCCTTGACAAAGTTAGTGGTCGGTACTATCTTTCGTAGCACTGGCTTAACCCTCTAAACCTGTTTAACCACTTGGTTCTAGAGCTACAGACTGGCGTCGCATCCGTAGGTAGGAGCTTGAACGCTTGCCACTAACGTAGGTATTGCTACCTGAGTCTGGTCAACTAGGACTATCTTTCAAGCCCCCGTTATAGTCGGTACTCCGAAACACACGGTGGGTTGTTGACCGATATTCAAAGGCTTGCTGAGGTAGGCATTGGCACCAGCAGCCAAACAGCGATCGCGATCGCGATCGTCGGCACATTTTTCCACAAAGGGTGAAGCTTGAGGTGACGAATGATCTGAAAGCCATCTACCTCTGGCAATTGGATATCCATTAAAATGATATCAGGTAAAGATTGAGGTGTTACCAGAGGAGAGTTAATCATTGCTCGATATAGTAGGAAACATTTTCAGCCTCTGCTTGCTCAATAGTAGAAACCAGCTGTTTGTGCTGCGCCTCTAACCAGTAGCCCTGCGCTAAGATTTCAGCAAAAACAGCTTCATACGTCGGCTTGCTTTGCAGCCACTGTGAGGAAAAGCCCCAGATCGCAGAAAGCTTATTGTTGAACAAGACAAGTCGATGCTCGCGGTCAAATAGAGCGATCGCATTGTCCACTTGGCTTAAAATTAGTTCCTGCTCTTGCTTGAGTTTTTGCAGGCGCATCTCAATTGGCTCTGGGTGCATAGTTTCGACAGAGGCTGGGTGCAGACAATATTAAAGCAACTTTACTTTAGTTAACAAGATGTAATATTTACGGCAGGTGAGACTGCTCTCCATTTGATTGCGATCTGGAACACCTCTTGTAGGAGGGTGTCGATCTAAACAAGAAATGGCCTCGACTAGATGTTGGTGTATCATCGGAGCTTACCCAAATATGGCTTTTGTCATTGGTAGGTAAACATGACCCAGGTGGGTGAATACATCGGCAAGGTTGTGAGGGAAACTCTGTAATTAAGGACGTGAGGAGCTAGACTCCATGCAAATAGCTGAAAAATTAGCCCAGAATTGGCTCGCTCGGCTCCAGGTAGACTGTCCGAACTACGATCGGGCAACATACGAGAGTATTATTAGCTGGCTATTGGGAAAAGATTTAGCGCGGTTTGAGGAGCTAACCGCCAGCCAGTTAGCAATTGCCGAGCAAGCAATGGACTATCGCTACCGCATTTTACTGCATCGGTATCTGGGAGTCGGGCCAGAGCGAGCTTATCGTAATTTGATTACTCGGCTGGGTTCTCTGGTAATGCTGCGAAATAAAATAAAGACTTGGGTCTCCCTCAGCCGCGATCGCCACCGGGCTGTGGTCGATGTCTTACAAGAAGTAATTCAAGAATTGTTACACAGCGATCGCTATTTGCAGCAGCAAATCGCCTGGATTACCAAGTGCAGCTCGGATTCCCGACTGCGAAACGCCCTACTGCTTGCTTCTGCCGAAGAATACTGCCTGCGGCCCATCCGCAACCAACCGCTGCTGCTTTACCGTTTTGTCAACTACCTGCGCCGATCGGGACGGGGAGGTATCACCCACGTGCCAACAGGCGACCTAGTGCGGCTAGTTTCGGAAGAAGTGATGCCGGAAGATGCAGACAACCCAGTCAGTCTGCTAGACGCCCAAGCAATGGCTCAGTATCAAGAAACCCAAGCTTGGGAAGAAAGAATGGCAGCGCGGACATCTGTAAAACAGGAATTTGAGTCTTACCTGGTTCAAACCGTCGGCCCAGTCGCTCAAGATTGGCTTGAGCTTTATCTCCAGGGTCGCTCCCAGGAAGAGATCGCCCGTACCTTGGACAAGCCGATCAAGGAAATTTATCGGCTGCGGGAAAAAATTAGCTACCACGCCGTGAGAGTCTTTGCCCTCAAAATCCAACCTGAATTAGTAGCCAATTGGCTAGAAACTTCCTTACAGGAACACCACCTGGGTTTGACACCGAGCCAATGGCAGGAATACTGTTCAAGCCTCACGCCTGAGCAACGCCTACTCCTGGACAAACTGGCAACTGGCAAAACCCTAGAAGCGATCGCCCAAGATTTGAACCTGAAAACCAATCAGGTCATGGGTGAATGGAGCAAGCTTTACCTAGCAGCTCAAGAAAAGCGCAGCCCTTCTTAAAGAGCGTATAAAAAAACTCAAACCTTTTTATTAAATAGGACTTACGCAACTGGCACATAGAGTAGGGTGCATCAGAGTTGCCATCAAGGCTGTACAGAGGAATCAAAAAGAGTTATAATATTCTCTTTAACTGTAAGGGTGCTATTGCTGGCTGATATCCAATTGAATTTAGACCTATAACCCTAAAGTCAGAAAATCTTTCTTTAGAGGTAAACAGTCTTGACTAAAGAATGACACTTTGGTATCAAAAAAAGCATTAAATGAGAGAAGGGTAGGGTGTTCTAACCACAAATCCTTGGTTGGGTCAAACCTTCTGGGTACAAAAGTGAAACTGACACATTTGTAGGCTGGCTGCGAAAGTTGGGGTAGCAGAATTGGCCGCCAGCATTGTGTCGCAGCCTCCAAGTTCACTCCTGGGGAGAGTGTTAAGTTATGGGTTTCCAGTTTTGAATAGAAGAGAATCTGTACAGGCGAGTTTAACAAAGTAGACTCGTCTAAAAATAGATAAAGTAGTTAAACCTACCTCTAAAAATTCAAACCCAAAACTGAAAACTTTCGCTCCGGAAAAGGAGTGAGTGAGATGGTAGTAAGCTTTAATAAACACCTATGGCACCCTTGGCAAGTAATCTACTAAAGCTCAAGCAGAGCAGCGATCGGCAAGCATTTTCCTCACTTCAACCTGACAAAGGGATGGAACAGGCGAATTACGACGTAACGTTCCGGTTAATTGATGGTATCCTTCCCTTTGAAGCTTGCCTGTATCATCAAGTTCTGCCCATTTCTCTAGAGGGAACCCACCTTAATTTGGGCATGGTAAATCCCGATGACTCTGCCGCGTTGGATTACGTGCGCCGCATCTTGGCCTACATGAATTGCTCCCTGGTGCCCCAACCAATTTCAGCAGCAAAGCACCAAGCAGTGCTGTCGGCCTACTTAAACCATATCGGGCAGCTAAAGCAAGCAACTGCCAAACAGCAGAACACTCCATCTGAAAATAAGTTTGACCAAAACGTTGAACCCACGCTGATTGTAGATAGTCCAGAAAATTTAAACCAACGGGAGTTAGAGCCCAGTTCGTCACAGGTGACAGCGCCACCCACCACTTCAAGCCATTCATATACCCCTTCGTCCCAGCCCCCAAAGGATACACCTGAAAAGCAAAAGCTAAAGACAAAATCGCCCCAGCCGCCAACGCCATCCTCCGGCGTGGGCTTGCCTGTTTTAGAAGTACAGGCACATCACATATCAAGCCCAGTGGAAGTTCTGGCGACCCTACCACCTAAAAACTTGCTACAGGAGTTGCTAGCAAGAGTCCTCGCCGGAGGAATCGGTCGGCTTTTTTTCGAGCGACATCCAAATAGCGGTCGCATTCTCTGGAGTCAGAATGGTGTCTTGCAGTCCGTGTTGGAAGGACTGGATACCGCTGTGTTTCAGGGAGTGATCAACGAGCTGAAGCTCTTGACCCACCTGTCTTTGATTTCGGTAGAACACCCGAAACAAGTAGAGATCGAGAGAATTTATCAACAACACCGTTTGCTATTGCGCTTGCGGGTGATGCCCGGTACTCACGGAGAAGAAGCAACGCTGCAAGTATTGCGGGGAGCAGCTTTGAAGTTCTATCAACAGCAGCAGCTGGAAAATTTGAGTCGGGATGCCTTGACTATGGCTCAGCAGCTCCAGACCAAGATAAATGAAATTCAAAAGCGCACTCGCATCGATCCCACTCTAACAGCAGGACAGTTAGATGCTTTGCCTGCTCTAGACGAGTTGCTTAAGAGCCTGAACCAACAGCTAGAAACCCTGAAATTGCTGCAAGTGGAGATGAACTCTGACGAGAATGTTACCAGTTGAGGGTAGAGAACCCATTGCTTTGTGGCTCAGCAGGCTGTTCGGCAGCGAAAATAGGAAGGTTTGTAAGCAAGTAAAGGCTGACTGCCCTAAAAAGGTACAATACTAGAGCGGATACCAAAAACTGTTTGTTGGATTGGTTCTAAACCAGTTATCGCTAGACTAAGAAAATACCAGCTAACCTTTGCTGCCACTATGGCAGATCCTTGCTTTAGCAAGGAGGAGAATATCAATTCTGCCAAGGTTGGTCTACTCTTTTTAAGATCTTTCATGCAAACTGAAGATTTTAGTGAACTTTTCCCCCTTTTCAACACTGTCAACCCAGAAACCTTAGAATGGCTTCTGTCGGTTTCTGACGAACACGAATACCCAGCGGGCCGAGCGGTTCTAATGGAAGATGCTTGGGGTAACGCGGTTTACTTCCTGGTATCTGGCTGGGTCAAAGTCCGACGCATCGTTGGCGATGACGGTGTGACGCTGGCAATTCTGGGACAGGGTGATTTTTTTGGAGAAATGGCGATTCTAGATGAATCCCCCCGCTCAACCGATGTGGTTGCCCTCTGCTCGGTGCGCTTGCTTAGCGTCCATGCTCAACGATTTATTCAAACTCTGTTCAAAGACCCCCAGCTGCACCACCGGATGCTGCAAGTGATGGTACGGCGACTGCGCCAAATGAACCACCGCTTTCAATTGCGCCATCAGCCACCTGCTGTCAAGTTAGCTAACACTTTGGTGGCTATGGGAGAAAATTACGGTCAGGCAACCGAGAAGGGAACGGAAATCTATAACATCCCTTTGAAAGATTTGGCTGATGTGACGGATATCGGTGTGGAGGAAACGACTAAAATTATGGAAAAACTAGATAGTAAGGGCTGGATCAAGATTGATGCTGGGCGTCAAGTTATCCATCTGATCAACCTTAAGCAGTTGACGCACCTGGCAGGACGAGTCTAGCAATTTTAGATTTTAGATTTGGGATTTTGGATTAATGACGGAAGCCACTCAAGTCCGATTCAGCCGCGTTACCCCCACTACACCGGCAATTCACTACCAGGTTGCGATGCCCCTGCCTAGTTCTCACCTGTTTGAGGTGACTTTGCAGGTTGTAGGTTGGTCAGTTTCAGTGCTTGATTTAAAGCTGCCGGTTTGGACTCCAGGTTCTTACTTGGTGCGGGAGTATGCTAAGCATTTGCAGGATTTTTCTGCCTATAGCGGGGGCAATATTTTGCCTTGGTGTAAGTTAGGGAAAAATCACTGGCAAATTGAAACTGATGGGGTGTCTGAAATAACAGTGAAGTACCGCGTGTTTGCTAACGAGCTGACGGTGCGTACAAATCATTTAGATAATTCTCACGGTTATTTCAATCCGGCGGCGCTGTGTTTTTATTTACCGGGATTTGCAGATCGACCGATCGCGATCGAAATTATACCGCCTTTAGGAGAATGGCGGGTGACAACGCCTTTGCCGCCGGTAGCAGGGCAAGTTAATGTTTTCGAGGCGGTGGATTTTGATACGCTGGTGGATAGTCCGTTTGAAATTGGCTATCACAAGTTATATGAGTTTGAGGTGCTGGGCAAGTCTCATGAGTTAGCAATTTGGGGACAGGGAAATGCCGACGCGGATCGGATTATTCCCGATCTCCAAAAAATTATCCAGGTAGAAGCTGGAATGTTTGGGGGGCTACCTTATGAAAGGTATGTGTTTCTGCTGCATTTGGCTTCTACGGGTGCTGGTGGTTTGGAACACAAAAATGCCTGCACTTTAAATTATTCGCGTTTTGGTTTTCGGGCTAAGGATAAGTACGATCGCTTTATGCAATTGGTGGCGCATGAATTTTTCCATTTGTGGAATGTTAAGCGCCTTCGTCCTAAAGGGCTAGAAAAGTTTGATTACGATGGGGAGAATTACACTCCTTCACTGTGGTTTAGTGAGGGGACGACAAGTTATTACGATCTGTTGATTCCGCTGCGATCGGGGATATACGATGCTAAGTCATTTTTGCATAATTTGGGTAAGGAAATTAGCCGATTCCTGACAATACCGGGACGAAAGGTGCAGCCGGTAAGTGAGTCGAGTTTTGATTCGTGGATTAAGCTTTATCGACAAGATGCAAATAGCAATAATTCCCAGATTTCTTATTATTTGAAGGGGGAATTGGTTTCGTTGTTGCTGGATTTGTTGATTCGAGAAAGACATGAAAATAAGCGATCGCTCGATGATGTGATGCGGCAAATGTGGTCAGAGTTCGGTAAAGAGGAAATCGGCTTTACGCCTTCCCAGTTGCAGCAAGCGATCGAATCTGTAGCTGGTATGGATTTGAGCGACTTTTTTGCTTGCTATATTGATGGAACGGATGAGTTGCCTTTTGATAAGTACCTGGAACCTTTTGGGTTGCAAGTGCGATCGGACTCGGAAGAGGAACAACCACCACTAATAGGCTTGACAGCTAAATCACAAAATGGTAAAGAAGTAATTAGTTTTGTAGAAATCGGTTGTCCAGCTCAAGTAGGGGGTGTGGATGCTGGTGATGAGTTGTTGGCGATCGATGGGTTGCGGGTGACGGCAGAACATTTGAGCGATCGCCTCAAAGATTATAACCCGGGCGATACCATCCAAGTTACAGTTTTCCATCACGATGAGTTGCGGACTTTGCCAGTTACCCTAGCAGCACCGCGCCCCAACTCTTACAAAATTGTCGCTGTGGAGAACCCATCCTCAACGCAGAAACAAAACTTTGCCGGGTGGTTGGGAGTGCCGATGTCTGGTATTTCGTAAGAGTTTGAGGTTTTGACTTTATGACGATTGCACCAAATCAACTCAAAACTGAAATCATCTATCCCGACTCTGATGGTACAACAATGGCAGAGAGCGATCCAGCACGCGATTATTTAATTTATTGTGTGGAAGCGCTAGATATTTATTTCCAAAATAGAGAGGATGTCTACGTATCCGGCAATCTGTTTTTTTACTATAAAAAAGGTGTGCCAAGTGCGGTGCTTGCTCCCGATGTTTTTGTGGTTTTTGGAGTCAGGAAGAAAAAGCGTTTGAGCTATAAACTGTGGAAGGAAGAAAATAAAGTTCCTAGCTTTGTTTTGGAAATTACTTCTTTGACTACTCAGGAAAACGATGAAGAAGAAAAACCGCGTAAGTATGCTCAACTGGGAATACCAGAGTATTTTCAGTATGACCCGACGGGAGATTACCTGACTTTGCAACTTAAAGGTTCTCGACTTGTTGATGGTCATTATCAACCTATTGCAGGTAATGTTTTAGCGGATGGTGTTTTATCAATTTATAGTGAAGGGTTGGGTTTAGATTTGCGATTAATAGGAGGGGAATTAAGATTTTACGATCCTCAAACTGGGAAGAAATTGTTGAGTCATAAAGAAACTGAATTGGCGCGACAGCAAGCAGAACAAGCGCGACGAGATGCCATTCCTCGGTTATTGAGATTAGGATTAAGTGTAGAACAGATAGCAGAAGCTTTGAGTTTATCTGTGGAAGAGGTGAGAAAATGCGTTGAGTAAATTTGAACTTTTATAGGTTGGGTTTTGTTATCGCTTAACTCAACCTAAAATTTTGTGAACTTTCGGCGATAAAAACGAGCGAGTTTTTTTGGGGAAATACCGAGAAAATAACCAATAATCATAATTTGGTTGATTAAAGTAGTTTTAAGGACTCCTAATTTCTGCCAACGCCGTCCTGATGTTATTACTGGTACTGGGACAATTTCAATTTTTCCTAATTCTCTTAAACGACGGATGAAGACAAAATCTTCCATAATTGGCAGTTCGGGAAAACCACCAATATCGCGAAATACATCTGCCTTAAGAAAGATAGCTTGGTCGCCGTAGGGTAGAGAAAAAAAGCGCGATCGCAAATTGACCATCTTTTCTACTAACCGTATTCCTCGGATTTTGGAATTAATTCCCAATTCAAAGGCACCCGCAATGGGGGGTTGAGATCCCCCCCAACCCCCCCTTAAAAAGGGGGGGCTAAAGATTGGATTTTGGATTGGAGAATTTTCCTTGTGTTTCTCTCCTGCTAAAGTTTGACGAACCATTGTGTCGAAATTTACGGGTAAAAGAGTATCGGCGTGGAGAAATAGCAGGATATCGCCGCTAGCAAGTGCTGCACCTGCGTTCATTTGCTTAGCGCGTCCGGGAGGAGATGATAAAAGTTTGATGCCTAACGAGTTAACTATGGCGACTGTTTCATCTTGACTTCCACCATCGACAACAATAACTTCCACATTAACAGCATCCCGAAGTAATAATACAGTTTTAGTAATATTGTTTGCCTCATTTAAAATAGGAATAATGATGGAGATTTTGGGATTTTGCATAAAGAGAGCCAAAGAAATATTAGTTGAGTTATATTGTAATAATTATATATCTTCGGGGCGATCGACATCAGAAAGTTCGGTCAGGTAAGCAACTTTTAAATTAAGTTTCTCAGCAATTTCTAGGGTTTGTTGGAAAACTTCAGATGTACTCCAGCTAATTCCCGTGAATAGTTCCGGGATAAAGCGGCGTAAACCAATTAAATAATAACCGCCATCGGTGGCGGGGCCAAGGACTAAATCGTGCTGGGAAAGTGCCTGAAATGCTTCTGCGATAATCTGAGAGTTCAGCGTCGGACAATCAGAACCAATGATAATAACATTATCCATATTATTGGTAAATGCTGTTTGAAATGCAGACGCCATTCGCATTCCAATATCGCCTTCACTCTGTTGTGGATAAAGAAGATCGTCTCCCAACCATTGTTCCATCAATTGTCGATCGCCACCAGCAAAATGTACTTCCAGAGATAGGGGAAGGGAGGATTGAAGTTTTTTGACTTGTGCGATCGCAATTTCTGTCATTTGGCGATGTAGAATAGCAGCACCTTCAGCACCCAGAACTGGGATGAGTCGCGTCTTGACTTTTCCTGCTTCTGGATAGCGAGTAAAAACGATTAGGCAATTGGTCATTACTAATTACAGATTTCAAATTTAATCTAAAAATATTTTAAATTTGAAATCTGCAATTTGCAATCTAAAATTATTGATTAGCTCATTTCCAACATACGTTGCATTGATCGCAATGCAGCCAATCGCGTTTCTTCTGGTAAAGTTATTTCTGGTTCGCGATTTTTCATCGCCCAATAAAGCTTTTCCAGAGTATTTAACCGCATGAAAGGACACTCATTGCAGGCGCAATTGTTGATTGGTGGCGCTGGAATGAAGCGTTTTTGAGGTTGCTGCTTCTGCATTTGGTGAATAATACCAGGTTCGGTAGCAACAATAAAAGCTTGACTGGAACTAGCTTGAGAATACTTGAGCAAAGCACTGGTAGAACCGATGTAGTTGGCGTGACGCAATACTGGTGGTTCGCATTCGGGATGAGCGATGATTTCGGCTTCTGGGTGGGTAATTTTTAGCTGGACTATCTTCTTTTCCGAGAAGTTTTCATGTACAATACAGGCTCCTTGCCAGAGTACCATGTCTCGCCCAGTTTGCTCCATGACGTAGCGACCGAGATTGCGATCGGGAGCAAATATAATTGGCTGATTTGCTGGAATTTGGCGAACTATCTTGACAGCGTTGGAACTGGTGCAGATAATATCGCTCATTGCCTTAATGGCGGCAGAGCAATTGATATAGGAAATCACCAAATGTCCTGGGTGCGCGGCTTTAAAGGCGGCAAAAGCGTCGGGGGGACAAGTATCTGCCAAAGAGCAACCGGCGTTTAAATCTGGTAAAAGTACCAATTTATCTGGGTTGAGAATTTTGGCTGTTTCCGCCATAAAGTGAACGCCAGCGAAGACGATCGCATCTGCATTGGTGCTGGCGGCTCTCCGGGATAGCTCCAAGGAATCACCTATATAATCCGCTACATCCTGAATGTCAGGGTCTTGGTAATAGTGAGCGAGAATAACGGCGTTTAGCTTTTGTTTCTGAGCTTGAATAGCCTCAAACAAATCATGGGGAGTTGTTGGGGCTTGGGTGGAATCTTTGGGAGGAAGTGTAGTAATCAACACAGTAAGCGTCTACCGAGAGTAGGAAAACATAGCCTTGATTATTGATTAATTATAGTTGGTTTTACTAAAAGTGTTGGCAAGTAGTATCGTAGAAATTACGGAAATATCGGTCGCTGCTTGAGTTGGCTGCCAAAACAGGCTTTGCTTGCCTATCCTGGAAAAGGATGATAGGGGAAGTAGTATGGCTGGTCAGGGGAATCAAAATCAAGGGATTAAAATAGCAGTTGTCGGGGATGTCCACGACCAGTGGGAAGCTGAGGATGGGGAAGCTTTACACAGCTTGGGTGTGGATTTGGTGCTGTTTGTGGGGGATTTTGGGAATGAGTCGGTGGGGGTGGTAAGAGCGATCGCATCTCTCGATCTCCCCAAAGCGGTCATTTTGGGCAACCACGATGCCTGGTACAGCGCCTCGGAGTGGGGACGCAAGCGGTGTCCCTACAACCGCAAGAAGGAAGACTGGGTGCAGGATCAGCTGGATGCTTTGGGCGAAACTCATGTGGGTTACGGAAAGCTGGACTTCCCAGAATTGAACTTAACTGTTGTGGGGAGTCGTCCCTTCAGTTGGGGTGGAGAAGTTTGGAAAAATATCGATTTCTATGAAAAACGGTATGGCGTGACCAGTTTTGAAGAGTCTAGCAGCCGGATTGTGGAGGCGGCAAACAGTGCAACATCTGATATAATTATTTTCCTCGGTCACAATGGGCCTTTCGGGTTAGGCGATCGCCCAGACGATCCCTGCGGTAAAGATTGGGAACCCGTGGGAGAAGATTTCGGCGATCCTGATTTTGCAGATGCTCTAGCGCAAACCAAACATCTCGGTAAATCCATTCCCCTGGTAACATTTGGGCATATGCACCACCATTTGCGCTACACCGATGATGAGTTACGCACTTGCGTTGCGAAGAGTCCCGATGGGACAGTTTATTTAAATGCGGCAAGTGTGCCTCGGATTGTGCAGAATGGAAGCGATCGGCTGCGGAATTTCTTCCTGGTATCCTTACAAGCTGGTGTCGTCTCTGAGATATCGCTGGTTTGGGTTGGCGAAGAGTATACTGTTGAGTCTGAGGAGATTTTTTATCAGCGATCTGATACTCTGTTGGCAGAAAGCGGGTTTCTGACGGCTGCGAATCGGGTTTTTGGTTAACCTACCTCAAGAAACCCGGTTTCTTGTAGCCAGTTGCGATAACTGCTGGTAAAATAGAAAGGATGCACCTGGAGAGGTGGCAGAGTGGTCGAATGCGTCTGACTTGAAATCAGATGAACCCGCAAGGGTTCCGTGGGTTCAAATCCCACCTTCTCCGTTGAATGAAAGAGCGATCGCTATTTTGTCGAAGATGCGATCGCCCATCTTCAATCCTTGTCAATGTTTTTTCGGAGTTCTAGGTATTTTGGCATAATTGAAAGAACATCTGTACCAGGGATCGTAACATGACGGTATCTCAGTCAGAAACTCAAACTTCCAAATTGTACGATCGCGACTTCTGCTTGTGGGCCGAAAAAACAGCAAAGCTTCTCAGAGAAGGCAAATTTTCCGAACTGGATATGGAAAACCTGATCGAAGAAGTGGAAGACATGAGCAAAAGATATAAAGATGCGCTGAAAAGCAATCTCCGAATTCTCTTGATGCACTTACTCAAGTACAAATACCAGCCGACAAAACGTTCTCAAAGTTGGCTAAGTACAATTCGGGAACACCGCACACGCCTGGAAGAAGCCTTCGAGGATAGTCCTAGCTTGAAGCCATATTTCAAGGAAGTTTTCGACAAGTGTTATCAAAAAGCCAGTAAACTAGCTGCTGATGAAACTAATTTGCCCCTAGAAACTTTCCCCAGCGAGTCACCTTTCACGCCTGAACAATGTCTTGATGAAGATTTTTTACCTGAGTTGTAAGGAAGCTTGACAATGACAGTATCTCAGTCAGAAACTCAAACTTCCAAATTGTACGATCGCGATTACTATGTAAAGAATTAGTCGAGTTGGAGATGGAATTAGCCCCAGATAGTTTACCTAGCGAGTCACCTTTCACCATTGAAGAATTTCTAGATGAAGATTTTTTACCGTTGTAGAAGTTTGGGTAATTTATGAATTATTGGTTGGAAAAAACAACGGCGTCGCACTATGGCACTATTTCTGAGTTGGGAAGAAGTATTTGTTGATGAGTATGAGTTGCCGGAAAATTCATAAGGTAAAGCTCAAGGAAGGTTGCGATGGGTGCATCCCAATAAGCAAATCGCCCACACCCTCTCATGGTGGGGCTATACAAACGAAGTCCGCAAGGCAAGGACTTGTATGAGAGCCTGCTCTCGTCAGGCTTTGTTTGTGTAGCCGCGATTTCAATCGTCAGGTATTTTTTTGAAAATATACCTACGGGTAATTGCTGATGCTTTCTGGTATCTGCTAGAGTATTATTTATTTTTAGGCGATCGCCCTCCCGATGCCGCCAAACAGTGCCTACTCTTGGAGCCATGTTAAGTTTTATGGGGGTTTCAAAACATGAATGAGTCAGAAAGTCAATCAGAAAAATCCACCATCAATGAAATTGACGCGGTGCTTAAACAGCTAGCGACAAACTGGGCAAAAATTAAGAAAGCAAGAAAAGACTTAGACTTCAAAACATCCGCTCAGAGCCTTGAAGCCCTTAATAAAGACATTAGGCAACTAGGGGAAAGCTGGAGCGAACATCAAACAGTTATTAAAGATGCAATACAGGTCGATCAAAATTTTGTCCAGTCTGATGCCTATCCAACGGAGGTCGAAAATGCTCTGAAAAATGCAGGAATTACGCTAAAAGGCGAATTTCCCAGCTATGAATTTCCCCCTTTTAAACTGACCTTCTCCCGTGAAAATGGCTTAGTAAAGCTCAGTATGGGAAGGCGATCGCAACAGTTAAAATCTTTTGCTCCAGCACAGCTATCAGTGCAGATATTTCAGGAATACCAAAAAATCATCAACAACAAGTTTAATGCTGAAATTTTATGTAAAGACTTGCTCGGTGCCTATGAAATGGCAAATAAATTGAATCTGAATAAAGATTCTGTAGTTTGGGGACATCCCGTTCCTCTTAAAGAAATATACAAACTCTTAACCCTGAAACAGTCTGCTAAACAGGACTACCCAGAAATTATGTTTTCCTACGATCTAGCCAGGTTGAAGGAACAGTTTGACATCGGCTACGACGGTCACAGATTTGAATTTGTACCATCGCGCAATCAGTCTAGCGGATTTCTATTGGTCAATAGCAAAGGACAGGAAAGTAGAGTTAGCAGCCTGATTATCTACGACAAAGACAATTAGTAGAACGGGTATAATAATCCATGAAAATTGAACAACAGGATATCGAAGATTTGCGTTCTGGTCAGCCACCTTTGAATGAAGAATTACTGGCAAAAATGACATTGGGACGCGAGTTATGGCTAAACGGTTTTAAAGAGCATTACCTGGAAAAATACATTGCCACTGGTGGTAGCAAGGTGAAAGTATTAGTAGGTAGTGCTGGTACAGGAAAAACCCATCTGCTAAGCTGTATTGAGCTAGATGCCAAGAACTTGGGTTATCAGACAGTTTACCTTTCAGCGCTGGATTATAGCCTTAACGATCTACCTGGTTTGTATCGCGCTATCGTTAAGGAAATAGACAAAGAAAGAATAGTGCAAGGTCTGTGCTGCTACGTTGCTACGGTACTAGGGTATGGAGAAGATCGATATGATGGCACACAACCTTTAGCACCAATGCTATACGATGAGCTAGGACGAGATCTAGCGGTGCATGAAATCAAAAAGGCAGCGGGAGAGGCATTCAAAGATGTAGATTTTGGGCCATCTTTTAAGGCATTTGCCTACGGTGCGATCAACAACCGCATGATCAATGGCAATGAAACAGACATTGACCTGGCTTTGAAGTGGCTATCTGGTGAAAAGTTGGAGCGTCGTGAAAAACAAGCGTTGCACTTATTTGAAGGACTTCAGAAAACCAATGCTCGCTATTGGCTGAATTCACTGATCAATCTGTTGACAATTGCGGGGATAAAGGGTTTAGTCGTAGCGATTGATGATTTAGAGGCTATGACTGAACGCTCCGATAAAACCAAGCGATTTGTTTACAGTACAAATGCTATAAAAGATGTTTGTGAGCTTTTCCGTCAATTGATTGATGACGGGGAGTTACTAAACAACTTCCTGCTGTTGTTGGCTGGGCGTCGGGAAATGATTGAAGATGAGAAGCGCGGTTTCAAAAGTTATGAAGCCCTCTGGATGCGGTTACAAACTGGACTTGTGCCGAGCGAAAGATTTAATCCCCTTGCCGACATTGTTGATACGGACAAGCATTTGCAGGCAAATGGTGATAATTTTCCGGTGCGGGTTAATACCAGGCTGCGGGAATTGTTCCGTGAGATAGATCTAAAACTTGAATATAAGGGTTTGCCCGATCTTAGCAAATATAGCAATCTGCAAGCCAGAGTGATTGAGGCTGTTAGCATGGCACCGGGAGGAAAGGTTAGATGATGCAAGGATATGATAGAACTCGCAGACGAGCGATCGCGGCTGTAGAATCTTTGAGAGCTGGTATCCCCACTCGTGCTTCTACTAAAGAATTACCTGACTTGCGAACATCGCTAACCGAACGAATCAAGCAAGACTTAGAGCAAGTCGCAGATGGAAATATGCCACAGGGCAGATTGCTTTGGGGAGCCTACGGACAGGGAAAAACTCACGCACTGACTGCAATAGAACATTTGGCATTAGAGCAGGGATTTGCAGTCAGTCGAGTGTCGTTGAGCCGTGAAGTTTCCTGCCATCATTTATTTAACTTTTACGGGCGGGTAGCATCGGCAATTCGCACACCAAATTCACAAGTATTCGGCATCCAGCGATCGCTCGACAAAAAATCCTCTGGAAACCTACCCGACAGTCCAATTCAAAATCAAAACCGCTATATACATCCCCTACCTGCTATTATACTTGAAGATTACTTTCACACCACTGGTGAAGAGCAAGATTTACTCTATAGCGACTTAATGGGAACTCGACTGGCTATGCCAGAAATAAAACGAATCCACCGCGCCAGCAGAGGGGTAACGATGCCCAAATTTGAGTCAACCTTCGGGGTTAATAAACACGGTAGCGCTTACTTCGGAGTGATGGCAGATGCGATTGTTTGGTGCGGGTACAAGGGCTGGGTGATTTTAATCGATGAGGTGGAACTGATTGGGCGACTGGGTACAATCGGGCGGCTACAGGCTTATCAAAATCTAAATTGGCTGTTGAATTGGTCTGAGTCTGAAACTATGGACTATCCTATCTACACGGTGGGGGTTGTGGCATCTAGTCTCAGAAATGATGTTTGGTTCAGTAGCGATCGCACTCGGCGTGGCAAGAATGATAGCACCCAAATACCAGAGTTAGCTGCCCAGAAATTCGGCTATGATGCGTCAGCAGAAATGAAGGCATTTTTTGATAAAGCTATTAATAAACAATGCCTCACCATTGAACCGCTGGCGGAAAATGACCTGACAAACCTACTCCAAAAGTTAGTACAAATTCATGAGATTGCCTATGCTTGGGACTCCAAACTAGACGTTCAAAAGTTGATGTGGGCAATCGGCAGTCAACCTGTACGCACTCATATTCGGGCGACTTTGGAATCTCTAGATATTGAATATGTCTATCAGGAAACCATCACACCAGAGGCAACAAATCTGGTGGAGGGATCTGTTGAGGAAGACGAAGGATTCTTTCATAAAGATGGCGAATGAGTAATTATTAGCAACTTCTAAGGGACTTATTGTGGCAGATGGAATAGCAAGCATTGCCCTACATCAAGCCATTCTGACAGGGATCGCATTTCCTACCCCTATTCCCTTGGTGCATAAAGAGCGATCGCTCTCACCATACCTATGCACTTACACACAGGCGATCGCCCTTCCTTCCCTCCCTCTCAACTTCCTCCCAAATTCAGCACTCCTGACTGCATATCCACCACTAACCGCCGACTTTTCAACCACTGACGACAAATTAAAACTTCTGGAACTCCATCCCCAACATGAACGGGAATATCAAACTCTTCTCCATCTATTCGTACTTTTCCCGCATAGAGATTGAACTCTGAATTTACTCCTTGTGCTAACCGCATCAATTCCTTGCGAACATAAAACCAACCGAGTCCCTCTAAATCTTGTTTATCAATTGCTAACCAACCTGAAAACCCAGTATCTAGCATCGAATCAACTGGCAATTCTAATCCATCATCAGCAATCAACTCTATTTCCAAAAATAACTCATCATTATCGCCGAATTTGCCTTGCATCATATCGTACCACACGCTCCCGTTTCATTAATTCGGAACAGAAACGGGATGGCATTTGGGTGTTTATGACGCGCCATTTGTGTAGCCAGTTCTATATCGCGATCGAGGAAATATTCTCCACTATCAGGTTCAACCGCTATATACCAGTTGTAATGAGTTTTAATCAGTGCGGGTTGAACGCGATCGAAAACCACTTTACAGCGCTTATGAAATGCTTCTTGTTCGGCTTTCCACTGCACCTTTTTTTCTTCTGACCACTGAATTTCTGGGAATATTCTGCCTCGACGCACCGTGCGAGTTGGTTTTGTTTCAGTCATTTTTGATTCTCCTATTTCTGAAATATCTAATTTTCGATAATCACTGCGCTCGGCTGAAGATATTTTTATTATATGCGATCGCCACCTTCCTGCCCCTCAACTTTTAACTTTCTCCCAAAGTCAACAACCATGACTGCATAGAATTGTTTATTACAACCAAATATAGCCTTTATATTTATCAAAACTTTATTTGGCTTCCTCAAGACGACGTATGTAACGAGAAACCAATTAAATAACCCACCGGACTTATTCAATCAGGTGGGTTATTTAATTTCAGATTTACTTAAATTAAAGTTTTTAAGTGCTGAATCAACTGTGGCGCTGACTGCACACCCTCAATTCGATCGACCTGCTTACCATTCTTAAAGAGTACTAGCGTCGGCAGAGCGTGAATGCTATACTGAGAAGCTAACTGAGAATATTTATCTGTGTCAATTTTTACAACCTTTAAGCGGCCTTGCATTTGGGCATTCACCTGCTCTAGAATGGGAGCCATCATCTGGCAGGGGCCGCACCAGGTAGCGTAAAAATCAACCAACACTGGCACCTCTGAGCCAGATAGCAATTCTTCAAAGCTGTTGAACTGTTGTTTAGTCGCCATAAGACAAAATTAATTGTTTGCTTAACACCAACTCAATCCTAGATTACTGGTTTGATGAATTTTGTAAGTCTTAGGTACGAATCACCCTAAGATAGTTAGCGCAGTTATTGAACTATCTCGCTTACATACATGGAAGTATTGCCAGAAAATTATCAGCGGTTGCGGGGACAAGTTGCTATTGTTACAGGTGCTTCGCGGGGAATCGGTCGCGCCGCAGCCTTGGCTTTAGCCACCGAAGGAGCGAATTTAGTTGTCAACTATGCCAGTTCCAGTACCGCTGCACAAGAGGTGGTAGCGGAAATTACAGCGGGAGGGGGTAATGCGATCGCACTCCAAGCCGACGTTTCCAAAGCCGATCGAGTAGACACCCTCATCAACGCCACAATGGAAAAATGGGGTCGCGTCGATATCCTCGTCAACAACGCTGGTATTACCCGCGACACATTGCTACTGCGGATGAAACCAGAAGATTGGCAAGCCGTAATCGATATCAACCTCACAGGCGTCTTTCTCTGTACCCGCGCCGCCAGTAAAATCATGCTCAAACAACGCAGCGGTCGAATTATCAGCATTACTTCCGTTGCGGGTCAAATGGGCAACCCCGGTCAAGCCAACTACAGCGCCGCCAAAGCAGGCGTCATCGGCTTTACCAAAACCGTTGCCAAAGAACTTGCTTCTCGCGGCATCACAGTCAATGCTGTTGCCCCTGGATTTATTGTCACAGATATGACCGGCAACCTCAAATCAGATGAAATCTTGAAATACATTCCTCTAGGTCGCTACGGTCAACCAGAAGAAGTTGCTGGTATGATTCGGTTTCTCGCTGCTGACCCAGCTGCTGCCTACATCACCGGACAAGTGTTTAACGTCGATGGTGGCATGGTGATGGCATGATAGTTGTTCATTGTTCATTAGCCTAACGACTAAAGTCGCGGCTACACAAACAAAGCCTGCCTACGCAGGCTTTTAGCCTAACTAGGGGCTAGGGAACAGAGAGTTTTGACCAATCCTCAATCCCCAAGAGATTAGCACTCGGACGCCTAGAGTGCTAAATTTGCTAATAGAACCGCGTGGAAACAGAATATGGCAAAAATCGTTGCATTTAGTGAAGAGTCTCGGCGGGCGTTAGAACGGGGCGTCAACGCCTTGGCCGACGCCGTTCGGATTACCTTGGGGCCAAAAGGTCGCAATGTGGTACTGGAAAGGAAGTTTGGCGCACCGGAAATTGTCAACGACGGGATTACGATCGCCAAAGAAATTGAATTAGAAGACCCCCTAGAAAACACGGGTGCCCACCTAATTCGGGAAGTCGCCTCCAAAACCAAAGATGTCGCCGGTGATGGCACCACCACCGCCACAGTCCTAGCCCAAGCGATGATTCACGAAGGCTTGAAGAACGTAGCAGCTGGGGCAAATCCAGTCGCCTTACGGCATGGCATCGAAAAAACGATTGTCGCCTTGGTGAAGGAAATCGAGGCAGTCGCTAAGCCAGTAGAAGGTTCTGCGATCGCGCAAGTAGCCACCGTCTCTGCCGGTAACGACGAGGAAGTCGGGGCGATGATCGCCGAAGCGATGCAGAAAGTCACCAAAGACGGCGTTATTACCGTTGAAGAATCTAAGTCCCTGACAACCGAACTGGAAGTAGTCGAGGGAATGCAGCTCGATCGCGGCTATATTTCCGCCTACTTCGTCACCAACAACGAACGGATGACGGTGGAATATGAAGATGTCCGCATCCTCCTCACCGACAAGAAGATTAGCGTCATCCAAGATTTGATACCCGTCTTGGAGAAAGTTGCCCGTTTGGGTAAACCCTTACTGGTGATTGCTGAAGATGTTGATGGAGAAGCCTTAGCAACCTTGGTGGTGAACAAAGCCAGAGGTGTGTTGAATGCCGTCGCGATCAAAGCACCTGGATTTGGCGATCGCCGCAAAGCTATGCTCCAAGATATCGCCGTCCTCACCGGAGGTCAAATGATTTCCGAAGAAGTCGGACTCAGCTTGGATGGCGTCACCCTCGATATGCTGGGAGTTGCCCGCAAAATCACGATCGATAAAGAAACCACCATCATCGTCGCTGGTGGCGAAACCACCGCAGACGTGCAAAAGCGAATCGGCCAAATTCGCAACCAACTGGCAGAAACCGACTCAGATTACGACAAAGAAAAACTGCAAGAACGGATTGCCAAACTTGCGGGTGGAATTGCGGTGATTAAAGTTGGTGCAGCCACCGAAACCGAACTGAAAAACCGTAAGCTGCGGATCGAAGACGCCCTCAACGCCACCAAAGCGGCTGTGGAAGAAGGCATCGTACCCGGTGGCGGCACGACTCTAATTCATTTGGCCAAAAAGATCGACGAGATTAAAAACAGCTTGGATGCCGAAGAAAAGATCGGTGCCGAGATTATCCGCAAAGCGCTAGAAGCACCATTGCGTCAAATTGCCGATAACGCAGGTGTTGAAGGTTCTGTGATTGTCGAGAACGTGCGAAACACCGAATTCAATATCGGTTATAACGCCCTCATCGATAAATTTGAAGACATGATTGCAGCTGGAATTATTGACCCAGCAAAAGTCGTGCGATCGGCCCTGCAAAACGCCGCTTCTATTGCCAGTATGGTCTTAACTACCGAAGGTTTAGTTGTCGAAAAGCCTGAGAAGAAACCCGCTGGCGGTGCCCCCGATATGGGCGGTATGGGCGGCATGGGCGGTATGGGCGGTATGGGCGGCATGGGCGGCATGGGCGGCATGGGCATGATGTAGCCCTTTAGTCATTAGTCATTAGTAGAATTTTGACAATGACCAATGATTCATTACAGCAGCTTGTTTACCAGACAGGCTGCTTTTTTTTGTGGCGATCGCCTAAAATGCGGATATAAGTAGGTGGGCCGTTTTCAGAATCAATGAGACAGGGGTGTGCGGCACAATATGATACAGGGGAGGTTTGGCGATAAAGATGAGCTATTTTTTGAAATAAAGTTGATTGTTGATAAGGGCTTATAATATCATGTCTGGACTAAAACTTCTTAGGTATGTTGTTGCGCTTCAGCGCTATCTTAAAGAGCGCTGAAGCGCAACAACATACCTAATATTTAGGGAATTCCAGAAGTTTTAATCGGTCGTCAGTGGTTGAAAAATCGGCGGTTGGTAGTGGATATGCAGTCAGCGGTATTGACTTTGGGAGAAAGTTGAGGGTTCAGCTATTTTAAGGTGCGTTACGCTTAGGCTAACGCACCCTACACCTACACCGAATCTAGTTCAATCTTTGTGCAGAATCAGAATATCCTGGTAACTGGTGTGTTCGCTGCGGCCACACCAAGAACCGTAATACTTGCCTTTCACCGTGAAATTGCGATCGCAAATCCACCCCAGCAGCAAGTCTTCTTTAAACCCAGTGAACATCTCCGGCATATCCAAGCTGGTAGCGAAATAATCATCGATCTCGTGAACCAGATTAGCAGAACTTTGGCCTGCCGCAATCAGTTTTGCCGACTCCTCGTTGTGCATAAAGACGGTACATAGGCAACGACCGCCCGGTTTGAGAACCCGGTAGATTTCTTCTAGATAATGACGAACCTCGCAAGCCGGTATGTGAGTAAATACAGAACCCAGAAAAACAAAGTCGAAACTTTCGTCCTCGTAAGGGAAAACAAACTCCGTCGCTTGCAAAGTTCCATTGTGGTTATAAAGCTTGTTATAGATGTTTACGAGACGGAAGTTGAAGTTCGGAAAGCGAGGTGCGATATTATTCTGAGCCCATTGTATTAATGGCTCCATAATATCGAATCCCTCATATCGGGTTGTGGGTGTCAAGTAGTAAGCTAGGGTGTAGGCTATGCGACCCATACCGCAGCCAACATCAAGTACCGAGTCAGTCGGTTTGAGAGCGGCCATTTCCAAAAAGTAGCCGAGAAACTCGATCGCTGTGCGGCTGAAGGTGGCTAGAGCATTTGACCCTATCCAGAGCATCAATTCGCTGTCATCCTCGCTGGGAAGCGGTAAGGAAGGTTCTAGCAGGTAGAGTATGCACCCTCCCTCTCCCTCTTTGAACAAGGGCGTCACAACGATGAGGGAATCCCGAATTTGGTGTTGTTCTTCTTTCTTCAGAGGTATGCGAATGCGGAACCGCGACTTCTGGACGCATTCCAAGTTTGGGAATACTTGTTTGACATCAGGACTTTTGATACCCAAAGCCATCTCAAAGTCGGTAAATTCCTTACCTGCATAGGAAACCTTTAAGCTTTCCACAGGGCCTGCATTAACTGAAGCTGCCCAGCCTATTAACTGCAACACCCGGTTTTCGATGACCGCTTTGTCGATGTTCCCGCGCATTGGAACCAGTTTAGTTGGTGTGATTGTCTTCATAAAGGTCAAGCTGTTTCGGAATTACTATGCTATTTGGTACTAAAGTCAAGCTTTTTCAATCATGTTGCGACTTCGGAACATCCGGTAAATCTTCCTAGCGAACATCTGCATACGGAAAACGAAAGACCAATCTTTTTGGAAAACCAGTATGTCTTGGTGACTGGTGAACTCGGTGCGGCGACACCAATCGCCATAGTACTTGCCATGTAGGGTGAAACCGCGATCGCAAATCCACTTCAGCAGCAAATCTTCTTGGAAACCAATGAATCTTTCCGGCACATCCGGGCTGGTAGCGAAATAATCATCGATTTGGTAAACCAAGTTAGCAGTACTCTTGTCAGCCTCCATCAGCTTTTGGGACTCCTCGTTGTGCAGCAAGACGGTACATAGGCAACGACCACCTGGCTTGAGAACTCGCTGAATTTCGTCCAGGTAATGGCGAACCTCCTCAGATGGTAAATGAGTGAAGACTGAAGTTAGCAACGCGAAGTCGAAGGTTTCATCCTCATAAGGGAAGGCAAATTTCGTCGCTTGCAAAGTTCCATCCGGGTTATAAAGTTTATTGTAGATGTTGACCTGGCGGAAATTAAAGTTGGGAAAGCGAGGCGTAATGTTCTTTTGGGCCCATTCGATCAACGGCTGTGCGATATCAAATCCCTCATATCGGGCTGTGGGTGCCAAGTAGTAAGCTAGGGCATAAGCCATGCGGCCTGCACCGCAGCCAATATCGAGTACCGAATCTGTCGGTTTGAGGCCACCCTTTTGCAAAAAGTAGCCGAGAAATTCGATCGCAGCGTCGGTAAAGTTGACGTTTGCGCCTATAAAGCCGCGCAAATCGCTGTCTGGAAGCGGTAGGGAAGGTTCTAACAGATCGAGCAGGAGGCATCCTTCTCTACCCTCGAACAGCGGCGTTAAAACGATCAGGGAATCCCGAACCTGTTCTTGCTGTTGTTCGTTCAAAAACACATTAATATGAAACCGAGCTTTTTCAGAGCAGTCTAGCTTTGGAAACATCTCCTCCACGTCAGGGCTATCAAGGCCCAAAGCCATCACAAACTCGGTGAACTCTTTACCTGCACAGACAATCTTGAAGCCTTCCACAGGGCCAGCGTTAACTGAGGCTACCCAGCCCGCTAAGTGCAAAACGTCGTTTTCGATGACTACTTTGTCCAGGTTTCCCCGTGTCTGAATTGGTTCGGTTGGTTTGATTGTCTTCATTTGGGCCGATCGGTCAATTGCTAGAACTCAAATTCTAAAGATTATCTCATTAGGGATGTTAAGGTATGAAATCCAACCCGGAGCTATGGAAATGTCATAGGACTTACGCAACTGGCACATAGAGTAGGGTGCGTCAGAGGCACAAACCCTTATTCTATCGATGTATAACTTCGTCTGACCCACCCTACAAGTTGATATAAGTGTGACAGTTGGCTTTAGTCCTGTGTAACTTTTATCGTCCAGAATTTTATAAAGCCCGCTTAATTACCGTCCAAGTGAACCAACATGGCAGATAAACGTTTCCCACCTTCTGAATTAGCTGCACCACCCGATGCCGAAGATGAAGATGAATCTTACATTGATTTCAACTACGACAAACCAGGGAGTATGCCGGGGACTCTCGACCTTGCCGCAGACGCCCCTCCACCCGTTATTGTGTTGATCGATTATTGCGAAACCAAAGCCACCCGCGTTCAACTCGATACACCGGAAGCTTGCATTCCTTATTTGGATACCGAGTCGGTTTCTTGGGTTGATGTACTCGGCTTAGGAAATGAAAACATTTGGCGGCGAATGGGTCAAGTGTTTGATTTGCATCCGCTGGTTCTGGAAGATGTGGTCAATGTACCCCAGCGACCTAAAGTGGACGACTTGGGTTCGCAGCTGGTGATTATTGCTCGGATGGTGATGCCCAAGGAAGACGGTAATGGTTTTTACAGCGAGCAAGTCAGTTTTGTTTTAGGAAAGTATTATCTGCTAACGGTGCAGGAGGAGGCAGAGCGCGATAGTTTCCAAGCGGTGCGCGATCGCATTCGCCACGACAAAGGTACTATCCGCCAGCGAGGAGCCGATTTTCTAGCCTATGCCTTGTTAGATTCGATTATTGATGGCTTTTTCCCAGTGCTGGAAATCTATGGTGAGCGGATTGAAGAACTAGAAGATGAAGTGGTGACTAACCCGACGCGGCACACGCTCGAAAAAATCTATCAAGTCAAACGCGATTTGCTCACACTCCGCCGCGCTATTTGGCCGCAGCGAGATGCCATAAATAACCTGATTCGAGATGGCAGCACTCTGATTAGTCCCGATGTGCGAATTTATCTGCGAGATTGTTACGACCACGCAGTTCAGGTGATGGATATTGTGGAAACTTATCGGGAACTGTCTTCCGGTTTGATGGATGTCTATCTATCCAGTGTCGGTAACAGGATGAATGAGGTTATGAAGCTGCTGACCGTGATTTCGTCAATTTTTATCCCGCTAACCTTTGTCGCTGGTGTGTACGGGATGAACTTTGATACGGAGAAATCACCTTTGAATATGCCAGAACTCAGCTGGTACTGGGGCTATCCGCTTTGCTGGGCTGTCATGATTGCGATCGCCTCTGGTCTAATCTACTTTTTCTGGCGTCGCGGCTGGTTCGATAATTTTTCCACAATCAAAAAAGAGTGACGTACTCCCATCTAAAACCTAAAATGATAAGGGAAGAGAGTAGGCGCAGGCAGTTGCGGACTAGCCAGAGCTAGTCTGAGGAAAGTCCGGGCTCCCGAAAGACCAAACTTGCTGGATAACGCCCAGTGCGGGCGACCGTGAGGATAGTGCCACAGAAAGATACCGCCCTCAAAGATTTTGGATTTTAGATTTTGGATTTTGGATTAAATCTAAAATCCAAAATCCAAAATCTAAAATCTTTGAGGGTAAGGGTGCAAAGGTGCGGTAAGAGCGCACCAGCAGCGTCGAGAGGCGTTGGCTCGGTAAACCCCGGTTGGGAGCAAGGTCGGAGGAACGACGGTTGGTCTTTTACCCGTTCCGCTTATTGTGTACCGCTAGAGGCGTCTGGTAACAGGCGTCCCAGATAGATAACCGCCTTCAAAGCTCCACGTGGGCCTTGAAAACAGAACCCGGCTTATGTCCGACTCTCTTCCTCTCTTTTCTTTTTTAAAGAAGTCTGCCTCCCCATGAATCTCACCTACCCCCGCCGTCAAAAGCAACTCCAAAGCTTGCTGCAAAAGCTTGGACTACCTGAAAAAGTACCAGTTCAGTGGCACCTACTGGACTTGGCCCTAACTCATCCGACTTTTTCGGCAGAGGCTAACTACGAACAGCTAGAGTTTGTGGGAGATGCCGTGGTGCGGCTGGCGGCTGCGGAATTTTTATGGGAAACTTATCCCGACTGTAGTGTAGGTGAGTTTTCGGGGATTCGGGCGGAACTGGTGAGCGATCGCATCCTGGCACAAATAGCCGATAGTTATGGATTAGAGGCATACCTACTGCTCGATCGAAGTGCGGCGGGAGACATTGCAGGACGGGAAACTAGGCTGGCAGACGCTTTAGAAGCTGTTTTGGGCGCTCTCTACCTAAGTACCCACACTTTGGAATTAGTGCTACCCTGGTTAGCTACGCACTTTAAACAATTAGCCGCAGAAATTCGCAGCGACCCAGCCCGTCGTAATTATAAAGCAGCCCTCCAGGAACTTACCCAAAGCGCATACAAGGTTTTACCCGAATATGAAGTTAAGGAAATGAAGCCAATTCGAGGTAATCTGCAAATGTTTACCGCAGTTGTCAAAGTACTGGGACAAACCTGGGGAACAGGAAAAGGAGGATCGAAAAAAGCAGCCGAACAAGCTGCTGCAAAAGTTGCTTTTGAGCAATCAAAAGTTAAAATGTCAAATGAATAATATCATGTCCTTACGCATTGGTTACCTAAAAAAAATCGTGCGATCATTCTTATCTGCGTTCATCTGCGTTCATCTGTCTTCATCTGCGGTAAAAATTTAACCAACGATGACAAAAGACAATTTGACGATATCACTCATGTACTAACGATGCAACCGGACACGATATAATTTCAGATTTAACAGAAATGTCGTCAGAACTCACTACCTAAAAATACTATAAAAAGACCCACATTTTAGGTAGGGATGAATGACGACCAACTAATAAAAGCGTAGCAACATTGTTGGATTTCTCAATTCTTCTACTTTATCTAAAATCTTCCCTTTTGCAATAACAAATAACCAATGACAATTAAAATTGCTGTATTAGGGGCTGGGCGATGGGGTGTCCATTTGGTGCGAAACTTCTTAGAAAATCCCCAAGCGCGTCTAGTGGCGGTGGTAGACCCCAATCCGGAGAGATTGGCAGCTTTGCAATCGCGCCATCAGTTCGACCTAAGCGTACTTCTGGCAACCGATTGGGCCCAAGTGCGAGAATTGCCGGAACTGGACGCTGTTGCGATCGTCACCCCAGCCTCCACCCACTACACCTTAATCGCTGACGCCCTCCAGCAAGGCTACCACGTCCTAGCAGAAAAACCTTTAACCCTATACCCAGCCGAGTCCCTGGAACTTTGCCGTTTAGCAGAACAACAGCACCGGCAACTTGTGGTAGACCACACCTATCTATTCCATCCCGCAGTAATTGGCGGACAAGCCATCATCCAAAAAGGAATACTGGGAGACTTGCGCTATGGTTACGCCACCCGAACCCACCTTGGCCCCGTGCGCCCGGATGTCGATGCCTTATGGGATTTAGCCATCCACGATATCGCCATTTTCAACACCTGGCTAGGGGAAACGCCAATAAAAGTGCAAGCTACTGGCACCGTTTGGCTGCAAAGTGGTTTAGCTGACTTGGTTTGGGTGACGCTTACCTACCCCAGCGGATTTCAAGCATATCTCCATTTGTGCTGGTTCAATCCCGATAAACAGCGGCGTCTGGGAGTCGTAGGCAGTCAAGGGACTTTGATTTTTGACGAATTATCGACAGAATCACCCCTCACTATACAGCATGGCAGCTTGGAGCAAAGCGGCAACCGATTTACTCCTGTAAATCAAAGCCATGAAGTCGTGAATGTCGAACCAGGAGAACCTCTAAAACGAGTTTGCGAACACTTTCTTGATTGTGTTAGCAACAACACAACCTCAACGGTTTCTTCTGGTTGGGTTGGCGCTCATTTAGTCCAAATTCTCCGTGCTATGACAGAATCATTAGAACAAGGTGGAGTGCCCGTTACTGTTCCCCAACCGTTCAAATTTTAATAACCTATAATCTACTAGAAGAGGTATCGTTTTTCGTAACCATGAAAGAGATCGTCACGTTCTTTTTTGGATTAGGATTTTTATTCAATGCTAGTCTATTAACTCCGTTGTTTCTCTAGCATAATTCAATCTAAAATCTCTTACTTTACATCGTTTTCAATTGGAAAAAACCGATGACGGTTGGACGGCTATAGTAATTCTTGATATTTAATCATCTACCCAAATCTTGTAGATGTGGGTTTTACTCCTACTGGAGTTTAAGAATTGTAGGTTGGGTTGAGCCATAGCGAAACCCAACAAAGCTTAAATCCGCGTTAGATTTCGTTACCTCAACCCAACATATTTTGTTCTTTATGCTATAAATCTATCTGTAGGATGTGTTGCAACGCACTCTACAATAATACAGGCAATGCCAGCGTCTAAGGGTTATGGGCTGTCCCTGCCAGATTTTGCGGAAGGCGTTATCCTTCTGATCGAGGATGGGTGCAATTTTACAGACGACTTAATCCCTAAACCCGGACAACTTAACTATGCTTGACCTGACCGGCATTGCAGTTACAGCCAAAATCTATGACAGTTCTAACTCCGAAGTTTATAGAGGCATCCTCCAGAAGGATAACCAACCCGTTATCCTCAAAGTGCTGAAACAAGACTATCCCACCCCAGAGGAGATCCGCAGATATAAGCAAGAATATGAGATCGCCTCCAACCTGAATATTCATGGCATCGTCAAAGCTTATGGTTTAGAAAACTATCAGAATACTCTCGTCATTATTTTTGAGGATTTTGGCGGCGAATCCTTAAAAATATTGATGAATAGCCGTAAATTTAACCTAGCTGAATTTTTAGCGATCGCTATTACTGTTACTGATAATTTAGGCCATGTTCACACAGCCAATATAATCCACAAAGATCTTAACCCATCGAATCTAGTTCTTCACCCAGAAACCGGGCAACTCAAAATTATCGACTTTGGTATTTCCACCGTCTTAACCCGCGAAAATCCTACACTCAAAAATCCCAATGTTTTAGAAGGCACTTTAGCATATATATCTCCCGAACAGACAGGGAGAATGAACCGCTTTCTAGATTACCGCACCGACTTTTATTCCCTCGGTGTCACCTTCTACGAAATGCTCACGGGACAATTGCCGTTTATTACCACCGACGCCCTCGAATTGGTGCATTGTCATATTGCTAAACAGCCAATTTCACCCCATGAATTAAATCGCGATATCCCCAAAGCACTGTCAGATATTGTGATGAAAATGATGGCAAAAACGGCAGAACAACGATACCAAAGTGCCTGGGGAATTAAAGCCGATTTGGAAAAATGTTTGGCTCAATTAGAGCGTCATGGAAATATATCAGATTTGACTCTGGGTACACAAGATATTTCGGACAAGTTTCTTATTCCTCAAAAACTTTATGGACGTGAACCAGAAGTTAAAGATCTTCTCGCAGCTTTCGATCGCGTAGCGTGTCCTCCGGACAAAACAGTTGTAGAAATTGCCCAATCCAAAATCCAAAATCCAAAATCCAAAATCGAAATGATGCTGATAGCGGGTTATTCCGGTATTGGTAAATCATCTCTGGTAGCCGAAATTTACAAACCGATTACAGAAAAGCGCGGCTATTTCATTTCGGGTAAATTCGATCAATTTCAACGCAATATTCCTTATTCTGCTGTGGTAGTTGCGTTTGAGGGATTGGTGAAGCAACTGTTAACTGAAAGCGAAGCACAACTAAATGAATGGCGAGACAAACTCCTAGCTGCTTTCGGCCAGCAAGGTAGAGTAATTATAGATGTGATTCCCGAAGTAGAATTGATTGTGGGCAAGCAGCCAGACTTACCAGAATTAAGACCGCAAGAATCGCAAAATCGCTTTAATCTTGTTTTCCAAAACTTTATCCGGGCATTTTGTGCCAAAGAACATCCATTAGTTATATTTCTAGACGATTTACAGTGGGCAGACGGAGCCTCTCTGAAGTTAATTGAGCTAATGATCGCAGATGCGAATAGGTCATACCTATTTTTAATAGGGGCGTATCGCGATAACGAAGTTAATACTTCCCATCCGTTGATCGTAATGCTTGATGAGTTACAACAGAAAGGAGAAAGTGTCAATTTTATTACCTTAACTCCTTTAGACGTAGAGCATATTAGCCAGTTGATTGCCGACACATTGCACAGCGAGCCTAACTCAGTAAAACCCTTGGCAGAATTGGTAGTGCGGAAAACTCTTGGCAATCCGTTCTTTGTAACTGAATTCCTGAAAACTCTGTACGCCGAAAACCTGATCGCATTTGATTTTGAACGTCACTGCTGGCAATGGGATATTGCAGAAATTGAGGCGAAGGGAATCACAGACAATGTGGTGGAGTTGATGATAGGGAAGTTGCAGAAACTGCCAGAAACCACGCAGGAGGTGCTACGCTTGGCGGCTTGTGTGGGCGCATTTTTTGACTTAAATACCCTTTCTATCATCTGCGAAAAATTACCCACGCAAATTTTTCCTGACCTAGTTACGGCTGTTCAGGCTGGGTTTATCCTGCCGACATCAGAATTAGACGATCGACTGCTAATTCAAAATTATAAATTCCTGCACGATCGCGTCCAACAAGCGGCTTATGCTTTGATCGATAAAAAGCAGAAAAAAGCAGTTCATTTGCAAATAGGTCGCTTGCTGTGGCGGAATACCACGCCAGAGGCGTTATCTGAGAACATATTTGCGATCGTCGATCATCTCAATCTTGGCGTTGTAGAAACGTTAAATTTAACATCTCTGCATATCAGTCAAGAAGAAAGAGATGACATTGCCAGACTGAATGCGATCGCAGGTAAAAAAGCCAAAGCAGCGACAGCTTATGGGGCGGCAAGCAGGTATTTTAATTTGGGGCGAGAGCTTTTAGCAGAAGATAGCTGGCAAACGCACTATAACATGACCCTGGCACTTTATGAATTAGCAGCGGAGGCGGCATATTTATCGGGCGACTTTGAGCAAATGGAGACACTGGTAGAAGTGGTGCTGCAACAAGCCAAAACTTTGCTCGATCGCATCAAAGTCTATGAAGTCAAAATGCAAGCTTATCAAGTAAAAGCCAGATTACTAGAAGTACTCAAAATTGGGCTACAAGTTGTGAAATTATTGGGTATAAATTTGAACGAACAACCTAGCTTATCCGATCTTCATCGAAAACTGGAACAAACAATTTCAAATTTGAACGGGAGGCAGATCGATCGATTAATTCACCTGCCAAAAATGACCGATCCAGAAAAGTTAGCAGCTATGCGTATCCTAGCGAGGATAGCTCCTGCTGCCTATATGGTAGCTCCTCCAATGTTTACGTTGATTGTGTGCGAAGAAGTTAATCTATCTATTAAATATGGAAATGCGCCTTCGTCTAGCTATGCTTATGCTACTTACGGAGCAATTTTGTGCGGAGTAGTATTCGACATTGAATCTGGTTATCAATTTGGCAAGTTAGCTTTAAATTTATCCTCTATTTTAAACGATGATTCACTTAAAGCTATGACATTTGAAGCGGTAGCAGGACATATATATCATTGGAAAGAATCTGCTGCTTTAACATTAACTTATTTAGAATCAGGTTATCAAATTGGACTGCAAACTGGAGAGTTAGAATGGGCTGGTTATTGTGCGCTTGTAAATTTTCAGAATTTATATTTTATCGGTAAAGAATTGAACGAAATTGTTAAAACTACGGCTAAATACAGTGGCAATATAGGTCAAATTAGACAAAAAATAGATGTTTTTCATCAAGCAGTTTTAAATTTGATCTACGAGACTCAAAATCCTAGTCTATTAATTGGCGAAATTTATAACGAAAAGCAATTATTGCCAGAGCTTTTAACGGCCAATGACCGCCTATCACTTAACAATTTATATTTAAATAAGCTGATTTTAAGTTATCTGTTTTACGACTATTATCAAGCGGTTGAAAATGCGGCCAAAGCAGCGGAATATTTAGACAGCGTGACTGGGATGCTAGCTGTGCCTGTCTTCCATTTCTATGATTCTTTAGCAAGGCTGGCTTTCTATGCTAGTGCCGAGAAATCCGCACAACAAACCCTGATAGAACAGGTAATAACTAACCAGGAAAAAATGCAGAAATGGGCGCATCATGCCCCCATGAATCACTTACACAAATTTTATCTAGTGGAAGCCGAACGACATCGGGTACTCGGTCAATATGTGGAAGCCCTAGAGATGTACGATCGGGCCATTACTGAAGCCAAACAAAATGAGTATATCAACGAAGAAGCCCTTGCCAACGAACTAGCTGCGAAATTCTACCTTTCATGGGGCAAAGAAAAAATCGCCCAAGTTTATATGACTGATGCCTACTACTGCTATTCTCGCTGGGGAGCAACGGCAAAAGTCAAGCATTTAGAGTCAAATTACCCGCAGTTACTCAGGCGCATAGGGGCAGCGAGGAGGATTCCAGAAACGGGCACGATAACTAGCATTATCTCAACTGGCAGTAAGTCAGGCGAAGTTTTGGATTTAGCCACAGTTATGAAAGCATCGCAAGCGATTTCCGGCGAAATGGGGCTGGATAAATTACTCGCTAAATTGATGAAAATTCTCATCGAAAATGCGGGGGCGCAAGTTGGATACTTAATTTTAAATTCCCCGGTAGAGGATGGGGAAAAACTGCTGATTCAAGCATCGGGTGCAGTGGATTCCGATCGTATCGCCGTTTTGCAGTCAATTCCTATTGATAACTGCCTACCCCTATCCATCATCAACTACGTTATCCGCACGAAGGAATCTGTGGTTTTGAATAATGCCATTCGTGAGGGAAATTTTACCAATGATTCCTACATCAAAAAACATCAGACTAAATCTATTTTGTGTGCTACTCTGATGAATCAGGGTCAACTCAGCGGCATTGTTTATCTAGAAAATAATTTGATTGCCGGAGCTTTTACCCCTGACAGATTGGAAGTCCTGCAACTGTTATCTGGGCAAGCAGCGATCGCGATCGCTAATGCCAAACTCTACGCAGAAGTGCGCGAAAGTAAGAGTCGGCTGAATCAATACCTAGAAGCTATGCCGGTGGGCGTATTTGTGGCGGATGCAGCAGGTAAACCCTGCTATGTCAATCACGCAGCACAGCAGATGCTAGGCAAAGGAGTAGTAGCTAATGCCATTGGCGATGAATTAACAAAAGTTTATCAAGCTTATCTCGCCGGAAGCGATCGACTATTTCCCTATGAACGCACTGTGATAATTCGGGCATTGCAAGGGGAAAGTGCGACAGTTGACGACCTGGAAATTCACCAAGGCAACAAGATTATCCCCCTAGAAGTTTGGGGAACACCTATCTATGATGCAGAAGGCAATGTAGCTTATGCACTCGCAGCCTTTCAAGACATCACCGAACGCAAACAAGCCGAAAAGTTATTAGCTGAATACAATCGCAACTTAGAAATTCAAGTTGCCGAACGCACTCAAGAACTCTCTCAAACACTGGAACACCTGAAAGCCACCCAAGAAGAACTAATCCAATCCGAAAAAATGGCAGCTTTAGGTCAACTGGTTGCTGGGGTTGCCCACGAAATCAATACTCCCCTGGGGGCAATTCGCTCATCCGTTGAGAATATTGCCGAGTTCATGACTTTATACCTAGAAAAATTACCCGCATTTTTTCAACAACTTTCCCCAGAACGTCAGCAAGACTTTTTTGCCTTGCTGCAAAATTCCCCTCAACAGGTTACAACATTTTCTAGTAAAGAAAAACGAGCTTTTAAACGCGCTTTAGTTGGTCAACTTTCCAACCACGACATTACCAATGCTGACACGATTGCCGATACCCTAGTAGACATCGGCCTTTATGAAAATATCGAACCATTTTTGCCATTGTTAAAAGATCCAAAAAGCGAATATATTTTAAACACCCTCTACCAAGTTGCCAGTGTCCAAAAAAGCACGCAAATCATCACAACTGCCACAAACCGTGCCGCCAAAATAGTGTTTGCCCTGAAAAGCTATGCTCATTATGACAATTCTGGAGACAAAGTAAAGGCAAATATCATAGAAGGGATTGAAACTGTCTTAACCCTTTATGAAAGTCAACTCAAACATGGTGTGGAGGCAATCAGAAACTACGATCGGGCCTTGCCATCAATTCTGTGCTATCCCGACGAACTAAATCAAGTTTGGACAAATCTAGTCCATAATGCTTTACAAGCGATGACCAACAGGGGAACCTTAACCATTGATGTAAGACAGCAAGATACCAACTTACTGATCGGCATCACCGATAGCGGTACGGGAATAGCTCCGGAGATTATGCCACGAATCTTCGATCCATTCTTCACCACAAAACCTCCAGGAGAAGGTAGCGGTTTGGGATTGAATATTGTCAAGAAGATTATTGATAAACACGAGGGTAACATTTCAGTGGAATCCGTGCCAGGTCAAACCACTTTTACGGTGTCCCTGCCAATTAAGTAAACGAGGAGGAACTACCCTACCCTATGTCTAAACCAATAATGTTAACGGTACAAGCCGATGGAGCAGCGGTCGAACGTGCCAAGCTTCTAGCTAACCTGCATTCTTACTTGCCAAAACCCTGGCGTAAAAAAGAATTAATTGAAACTATAAAGGATGGCTTGTCAAAAGTATGAATAAACCAGTCATTATTTGTGTCGATGACGAATATACAATCCTTGATAGCCTGAAAATTGAACTGAAAAGGGCAATTGGGGATCAATATCTTATAGAAACTGCTGAAGGTGGTGAAGATGCTTTGGAGTTATTGTCAGAGTTGCTAAAAAATGAGTATGAAATTGCTCTGGTCATCTCCGATTATATAATGCCCGATATCAAAGGCGATGAATTATTAAAGCGTATTCATGCCATGTTACCAAAAGCTATCAAAATAATGCTGACAGGACAAGCAGATATTGAAGCTGTAGCGAATGCTATAAACTCCGCAAATTTATATCGTTATATTGCCAAGCCGTGGCAGTCTGAAGACCTAAAATTGACGGTTAAAGAGGCAGTCCGCAGGTACTGGAATGAAAAAAAGTTAGTCGAACAAAATGCTAATTTAGAGGATTACAATCAAAAATTAGAGGAATTAGTAAAAATTCGCACGCAGGAATTAGAGAAAAAAAATAAGCAACTGCAACAAGAGATTCGCGAACGCCAACAAGTAGAGTCAGCACTCCAAGCATCTGAGGTGGAACTGCGTGCCATATTCGCGGCGATGACTGATGTTGTCATAGTGAGAGATGCCCAAGGGCGCTGTCTCAAAATCGCCCCCACCTATACAGCGAATTTGTACAAACAGGCTGCTGATATGATTGGCAAAACGCTGCACGATGTTCTACCCAAAGAGCCAGCAGACCTCATTCTTAGCTGCATTCAACAAGCACTATTAAATCACCAGACGGTCAATATTGAATACAGTCTCACAATTAAGGATCGAGAAGTTTGGCTGTCTGCAAGCATTTCACCTCTTTCTCCAGATTCAGTAATTTTAGTAGCGCGAGATATCACCGATCGCAAGCGGCGGGAAGAAGCGCTGCGATTAATAGTCGAGGGGACAGCCTCAAAAACTGGCGGGATATTCATGCACTCGTGTGTCCGATATCTAGCTGAAATACTGCAAGTCCGTTACGCCTTGGTGACGGAGTTGGCAAATCGGGAAAAAACCAAAGTTCGCACTCTGGCGTTTTGGAATGGCACTGATTTCAATGAAAACATCGAGTTTGAAATAGCTGGCACTCCCTGCGGTGAAACTATTTTAAATGCCAAGTTGTGCTACTACCCTAATAGCCTGGAAGCACATTTTCCTAACAATAAATTTCTCATTGATTTAGGCATACAAAGCTATGCAGGAATGCCGCTGATTAACTCCAATGGCAATGTCTTAGGCCATTTGGTAGTGATGGATGTGAAGCCGATGGGCAATGACCAGAGAATAGAGTTAATTTTGGAAATTTTCGCGGCCAGAGCCGGAGCAGAATTGGAGCGCAAAAAAGCAGAAGAGAAGCTCCAAGAATCTGTATATGCCGCAGATGCAGCCAACCGCGCCAAAAGCCAATTCCTCTCCAAGATGAGCCACGAACTGCGTACCCCCCTCAACGCGATTCTGGGCTTTACCCAAGTGATGAACCGCGATTCATCCTTATCGGCTGAGCAGAAGCAACATTTGGGAATTATCAGTCGCAGTGGCGAGCATTTGCTGACATTGATCAATGACATTTTGGAAATGTCGAAAATTGAGGCTGGCAGGATAACGCTGAATGAAAATAGCTTCGACCTATACTACCTGCTTGGCACTCTCAAAGAGATGTTCCAACTCAAAGCTAAATCTAAGGGCTTAGAGCTAATCTTCGATTTATTTCCAGACCTTCCTCAATACGTAAAAACAGATGATAACAAGTTGCGTCAAGTCTTGATAAATCTGGTTGTAAATGCGATCAAATTCACCCAAAGAGGTAGTGTCACGCTTTGCGTGTCAGCGGTTAGCAGATCTAAACAAGGAACAACTGACACAGGCGTCCCACCTGCGCCAGAACAACTGAAAATCCAGTTTGAAGTTGAAGACACTGGCCCAGGCATTGCCTGTGAAGAAATAAATCTCCTATTTGCACCTTTCGGACAAACGGAAACGGGTCGAAAATCTGAGCAAGGAACCGGATTGGGTTTACCCATTAGCCGACAATTCGTGCAACTGATGGGAGGAGATATCACCGTCAGCAGTACCCTGGGGATAGGAACAAGTTTTAAATTTGATATCCCCGTTTGTGTAGTTGAAAGGCAGGATGTTCCGACTTCTCAGGAAACCCGCAAGGTAATTGGGCTAGCGGCTAACCAACTTTCTTATCGTATCCTTGTGGTTGAAGATGTGAAAGTCAGCCGCCTCCTGCTGGTTAAATTGCTTACAAATGTAGGCTTTGTGGTGCGTGCTGCCGCTAACGGTATGGAAGCAGTTGCTCTGTGGGAGAGTTGGAAACCCCACCTAATTTTGATGGATATACAGATGCCGGTGATGGATGGGTACGAGGCTACCAAACGCATCAAAGCGCATCCTCTGGGTGGGGCTACTGCGATCGTCGCCCTGACTGCCAGTGCCTTTGAGGAAGACCGAATCGGTATTTTGTCGGCTGGTTGTGACGATTTTGTGAGCAAGCCGTTCTCAATCGAGCTAATCTTAGAAAAAATGGCTCGTTATTTAGGGGTGCTATACATTTATAACGAGCCAGTGGCGAACAGCTTGGAAGTTAAATCCGAGCAAGAAGAGGCGCGAGATCTAGTTCCACCAGATCTCGGCCACGGCTCAGATCGACCCCTCGATCAATACTTGTCCCAAATGCCCGCCGAGTGGGTAACCCAGCTATATCAGGCGGCTGCCCAATGCAGCGATAGCCTAATTTTCGAGATGATCGAGCATATTCCAGCGAACGGTTCCCCTCTCGCCAAAACCTTGAAAGAGTGGGCTGATGAATTTCGTTTTGATAAGGTCATAGATTTAATTCAACAGGCAAAAAAATGACTAACGAGCAAGCATTAGGAATTAAAATCAATGATATAGAAGGAGTTATTCTTAATAATAAAGCGAATATTCTTATTGTTGATGATAAATCGGACAACCTGCGCCTTTTATCAACGATCCTAACCAAGGAAGGGTATGAAGTTCGCAAAGCTTTGAACGGTAAGATAGCCCTGACGGCGTGTCAGGCAATTCTACCAAATTTGATTTTACTCGATATCAATATGCCAGAAATGAATGGCTATGAAGTTTGTGAACATCTGAAAGCGGATGAGCAAACTCGCGGGGTGCCGGTAATTTTTATCAGCGCCTTTAATGATGTGTTGGATAAAATAAAAGCCTTCGCTGTCGGTGGTGTAGACTACATCACCAAGCCATTTCAAAGCGCAGAAGTTGTTGCTCGCGTCGAGAATCACTTAGCTCTGTGGAAACTGCAACAGCAACTGCAAGAACAAAATGCAGTGCTGCAACAAGAAATTCGCGATCGGACCTTAGCCGAAACAACCCTGCGGCAAAGTGAAATAAGGTTACGCCACCAGAACACAGTGCTGGTAAACTTATCGAGAAATAAAGGTCTGTATGGGGGCGATTTGAGTGTCGCCCTCAAAGAAATCACCGAAGCGGCTGCCCATACTCTAGAGATCGAACGAGCTAGTGTCTGGCTGTATAACGAGACAAGTTCGGCGATTCAATGCCTTGACTTATTTGAGCGCAGTCCAAACCAACATTCACAAGGAATTGAACTGACAGCAGCAAACTATCCTCTTTATTTCAAAGCTTTGCAAGAAGACTGGACGATCGCAGCCCACGATGCTCGTAACGATCCTCGAACTGGAGAATTTACAGATTCTTACTTGCTTCCACTAGGCATCACTTCTATGCTAGATACTCCCATTCGATTGGGCGGACATACGGTGGGTGTTTTATGTCTACAACAGGTGGGATTAGCTCGTTATTGGACGCTGGAAGAGGAAAATTTTGCAGGCTCATTAGCCGATTTAGCATCTTTAGCTCTAGAAGCACGCGAACGCAAGCGCTTGGAAGAGGAAGTGTCTCAACAACAGCGGTTTTTAGACAGCATCATCGAACACATTCCCTTGGCAGTATTTGCCAAAGATGTTGCCAATGACTTTCGCTATGTGCTGTGGAACAAAGCTAGCGAACAGATTTTTGGCAATTCCAGAGATGAGGCTATTGGGCGCAATGTCCACGATTTATATTCCCAAGAGCAAGCAGATTTCTTTGTGGAAAAGGACTTGGAAGTGGTGAAAACGGGCAAGTTAATTGACATTCCCGCTCAACCCATCGATACAAAATCCGGTGAAACAAGATGGTTGCGTACCCTGGAAGTGCCTCTGATTGACGATCGCGCTCAAGTGACCCACTTGCTGTGCATTTCCGAAGATATTACCGAACGCCAGCGAGGAGAAGAAGCACTGCGCTCAAGCGAGGAGCGATTTAGAAGTTTGGTTTCTAATATCGCAGGCGCTATCTGTCGCGGTAAGTGGGACTCTGACTGGACAATGGATTTCATCAGCGATGTAATCGAGGAAATTTCTGGCTATCCTGCCTCTGATTTTATTGACAATCAGGTGCGAACTTTTGCTAGTATCATCCATCCCGATGACACAGAGATGGTGGAAATAGATGTCGATCGGGCCTTGAGTGCAAAACTTCCTTATATTCTGGAATACAGGATAATTCATGCCAATGGCAGCATCCGCTGGATCTATGAAAAAGGTCAGGGCATTTTCGATCGAGATGGGGTAATGCTCTGGCTGGATGGAGCGATATTTGACATCACCGAACGCAAGCGAGCAGACGAAGCACTGCTCCAAAGCGAGGCACAAAAGCAAGCGATTCTCTTGGCGATTCCCGATTTAATGATGCGAATCAATCGAGATGGCTATTACTTGGACTTCATCCAACCGAAATTTTCTCAGGTGTCGGCTATCAGCCACAATCCGATTGGTGAGCATTTATCGACAGGATTTCCGCCGGAATTGTTCAAAGAGAGGATGTTTTATATCCACCGCGCCCTGGAAACAAGTGAAGTGCAAATTTACGAACAGCAAATTCACATTGATAGGGAGATATTAGATGAAGAAGTCCGTATTGTCCCTATAGATGACAATGAGGTGTTAATTCTCGTGCGGGACATCACCGATCGCAAACGGGCAGAAGAAGCTCTCCGACAAGCTGAGGAAAAATATCGCAGTATTTTTGAGAATGCCACTGAGGGCATTTTCCAAACAGCCCCCGATGGACGCTATCTCAGCGCAAATTTGGCACAGGCGCGAATTTATGGTTACGATTCGCCAGAGGAATTGATTGCTAGCGTCACTAATGTTGAAAAAGAAATTTATGTAGACCCAAATCGGCGGACGATTTTTCTAGAACTGCTGGCACAGAATGGTGCTGTATCCAATTTTGAATCTCAGGTTTATCGCAAAGATGGCAGCATTATCTGGGTTTCGGAAAATTCACGTGCGGTTTGCGATGCTCAAAGGAACTTATCTTATTACGAAGGCATTGTCACGGATATTACTCGGCGCAAACTGGCAGAAGATGCGTTGCGAGAGAGCGAAAGACAATTGCGAAAACAAAACAAAGTGCTGGTGAAACTGACAAGAAATAAGGCGATTTCCCAGGGTAATTTGTCAGCAGCACTGAAAGCGATTACCAAAGCAACTGCTAAAATTCTGGGGATAGGGCGGGTGAGTGTATGGTTGTACGATCGGAGTGGGTTAAAGATTGAGTGCTTGACGCTGTTCGAGAGCGATCGCAACCGTTATTCAGAAGGGACGGAAATCTTTATCGAAGATTATCCAAGCTATTTCAAAGCTTTACAATCCTCTGCTTCTGTTGTTGCTGTCAAGGCTCTTACCGATCCGCGACTCCAGGAATTGCTTGCATCTTACCTGATTCCCTTGGACATTAAATCTTTGCTAGATGTTTCGATTAACCAGAGTGGAAAAACTCTCGGTATAGTGTGTTTGGAACAAGTGGGAAGATGCCATCACTGGACGCCGGAAGAGGAAAGTTTTGCTCGCTCTATTGCCGATTTGGTTGCTTTGGCAATCGAATCGCGCGATCGCAAACAGGCACAAGAAGCGTTGCGATTAGAGCAGGAAAAGTCGGAACAATTATTACTAAATATTTTACCCGAAGCTATAGCTAACCAGTTAAAAAAACAGCAGCTTCCAATCGCCGAACATTTCAACGAAGTGACTATTCTATTTGCCGATATCGTTGGCTTTACTCCTCTTTCTGCCAAAATGCCGCCGCTAGAATTGGTCAACTTGCTAAATGAGATATTTTCTACTTTTGACGAACTAGCTGAAAAACACGGTTTAGAAAAAATTAAAACGATTGGGGATGCTTACATGGTGGTGGGTGGATTGCCGATCGCAAGATCCGATCATGCAGAAGCGATCGCGGCAATGGCACTGGATATGCAAATCGCAATTAACCACTTTCAAGCCAAAAAGGGCGAGCAGTTTCAAATTCGCATCGGAATTAACACCGGACAAGTGGTAGCGGGAGTCATTGGTACGAAAAAGTTTATCTACGATCTTTGGGGCGATGCAGTTAATATTGCTTCAAGGATGGAATCAACAGGTCTACCGGGAAGTATTCAAATTACGGAGGCTACTTATGAGCGTTTAAAAGATAAGTATTTGTTTGAAGAAAGAGGCACGATCGCTATCAAAGGCAAAGGGCAAATGATTACCTATTTGCTCACAGATATAGCAAAGTGCTGAATACAAACACAGTGGCTTCCTTGCGGGGAATAGCTCAATACTGTCCTAATATCATGTCCCGACTAAAACTTCTTAGGTATGTTGTTGCGCTTTAGCGCTATCTTAAAGAGCGCTGAAGCGCAACAACATACCAAATATTTAACTATGGCTATAAAATCGCCTAATGACCAAAAATGTCTCAAGCCTCCGAACGACCGTCTGGGGAAGAGCCAAAATCCTTTCATCCAAAATTTACATTGATGCTGCATCGGTTTGTGTGGGTAACCCAGAGGAATTAATCATCGGCATTTCGATCTCAACCGTTGTGCCAAGACCTATACCAGCACTCTGTAGAGAGATGGTACCGCCCATCAGTTCCATTAATTTGCGGGAGATGGCAAGTCCCAGTCCGGTGCCGCCATACTTGCGAGTTCTCGTACCATCAGCCATTACAAACGGTCGAAATAGTTTTTTTTGTTCATCGATCGCAATGCCAATTCCCGTATCTTTGACGCTTACGACAACTGAAGAACTATTAGTGCTCCCGTCTTTGTCTAACGCTATTTCCTGGCGTGTACTAATAGTGATGCTGCCTTTGTCAGTAAACTTAATAGCGTTGCCGATCACATTTAGGAAAACTTGTTTTAGCTTTGCAGGGTCTGCTTGCAGTGCGATCGGCCCTGGTGGATCTGTCCAAAGCAATTGGAGGTTTTTCTGATTAATCTGAACATTTTGTAGATCGATTACTTCCTTGAGGACCGATCGCAAATCCATCGGCTGCATCATCACAGAAAGCGTACCCGATTCAACCTTTGACAAGTCTAATATGTCATTAATAATATTGAGCAGGTGAATAGCAGCATCATCTGCCCGCTGCAAAAACTCCATCTCTTCTTCCCGGTCATCGCAGCAATCATCCTTTACCAAGCGAATACAACCAATGATGGCATTTAAGGGAGTTCTCAATTCGTGAGACGTATTAGCCAGAAACTCACTTTTTAGTTGGTTAGCTGCTTGCGCTTCTTTCCAGGCCGTTTCTACCTCCTCTGCCCACGCTGTCAGTCGTTCGACCATACTATCGAGGGATTCGGCCAAATGATTAAATTCTTGGATTTTGAAGTTGTGGGGCACTTTAGATGGCGATTGTCTGCCCCGGACATTCAAGGCATAGTCTCCGAGTTGCTCTAAGGGACGCGCTAGATCGCGAGATACATACAGAGTTGCCAATAGGTTAGCCGCTAACAACCACAAGCTCAAATTAATCAGAACTTGGTTAATTTCTTTAAGCCCAAACAGTGCATTATCCAAACTTGCTACTGCTAAAATAACCCACTTGTGATTTGGATCGTTACTGACAGGGCTGGGGATAGCCGTATACCCAGCCACTGATTCTGTACCATTTTTTTCAAAGGCAAATAAGTGAAGAAAATTTTGTTCGCCAGCCAGGGCATTTTTAATTAAAATTTTGAGTCGCTTTGCATCTTCCAGTTGCTCAACATTACGCCCTATTAAGTCAGCAACCGGATGCTCTAAAATCATTCCGTCCTGGTCAATCACTACCGTATAGCCGGAAAGAGATCCAGGTTTAGCAGTTTGTTGCCGATACAAAGTTGACTGAATACTTAAGGCGTTGCGGAGTAAGCCGGTACTGTCATAAATGGGTGCTGTAAAAATTAATTCCAGTTGGCCTTCTGAACTGCTTTGTTCGGCAAGAGAAGCAACTCTTGGCGATTTTCCTGGCGGTAGTAGCGTTGTCACGCGAATAATTGAGCGATCGGGAAACAATTGACTTTGCTGCTGCGGCCATAAATTAGCCGGAAGCGAACTAATCGATCCACTTCCACAAGTACTGGTGACAACTTTACCCGTTTGGACGTTCGTAAGTTGAATGCACTGTATCTTTGTCGGCAGTTGTTCTGTTAGAAAGGCGAAAAATTCTTGAGCCTGGGAGATCGATCCAGACTTGACAACAGCAGTTTCGCTAGCTGTAAGTAGATTCGCCGCTACTGCTTGGATTGATTCGTCAATCTTTTCTCCTTTTCTCACCGCGCTTTCGGTTAAGTTTTGGCGGGCAGTTTCCAATAGGGTCGAGCGTGCCTTTTTATACATCCCATACTGTCCCAACAGTAAAACTGGTACGGAAAGCAGCAAAATACGGGATAGGAGGATGCGGCGAAATGAGGATTGACGTGGCTTAGCCATGAACTGCATTAAGGGCGATCGCATCATAGCTTGCGCGTAGTGCGATCGCAGGATGCTCCGAACAGAAAATTGACCTGGCTTAGCCATAGATAGTCTCTAACTTAAGATGCGAACCGCAACAGCAAGGAGGCACAAACAGACCGGATCGAGCGAATGTCCTAGAGCCACAAGTGTCGAAATATGCTATGGGTGAGTCTGAACGATCGCCGCCAGTCTGCTTTAAAACAATCGATAAACACAATTATAGTTTTTGTGATGAACCGACCGCATACCACTGTTGTTCTAGCTATGAGTGCCGATGGCAAGATTGCCGATGCCAAAGGGTCCCCCGCACGGTTCGGTTCCCCAGCTGATAAAGCACACATGGAAAAACAGATCGCTTCTTCTGACGGGGTATTATTTGGTGCTGGGACGCTGCGTGCCTACGGAACAACGCTGAGCGTTTCTAATCCCCATCTCCTCAAACAACGAGAACAGCAAAGCAAACCACTACAACCAGTACAGATTGTTTGTTCGGCTTCCGCAGCTATTGACACCAAATTGCGCTTCTTTTCTCAGCCGATTCCCCGCTGGTTGCTCACTACAGCTAGCGGTGCCCAAAAATGGCAATTAAACTCGGAATTTGAGCGAGTTTTAGTTTTTGAGACATCAAAGGTCGAGATTGACTGGGTGGCGGCTTTTGCACAGCTGGCACAGCTTGGTTTGGCACGATTGGCGGTTTTAGGCGGCGGCAAACTGGTAGCATCGCTGCTAAGAGCTAATTTAATTGATGAATTATGGCTGACGGTTTGCCCCTTGATTTTAGGCGGAGCATCTGCACCAACGCCAGTGGAAGGGGCGGGATTTTTACCTGATTTAGCTCCTCGTCTCGAACTTTTAGCAGTTCAACAGGTTGAGGAAGAAGTGTTTTTGCATTATCGCCTGCAACAATAGGAAGATTATATTACTTTAAAGAAAGTTTGAACCTTCGATCGCAGCTTTTCACGATGCTAGAACAACTCAAGCCGAGCTATGACCTTAACTGGATTAACCAAATCGGCGACATTCCGCAACAGCAGTGGGATGCCCTCGCAATGCCCCTGAAAACGCCTTTTCTCGAATGGGAATGGTTGCACAATTTAGAAACGTCTGGCAGTGTTAAGGCTCAAACTGGATGGCTTCCTCAACATCTGACGGTGTGGCGAAACAGAGATCTGATTGCCGCTGCGCCACTTTATGTTAAAGGTCATAGTTACGGCGAGTTTGTCTTTGACCACCAGTGGGCAGATTTGGCTAGTCGTTTGGGTGTGGAGTATTACCCGAAACTCTTGGGAATGACGCCGTTTACGCCTGCGGAAGGTTATCGCTTTTTAATTGCGCCAGGCGAAGATGAGGATGAGCTAACAGAGTTGATGGTAGCGGCGATCGATCGTTTTTGCGCCAGTAACCGCATCTCTGGCTGCAATTTCCTCTATGTTGACCCACAATGGCGAAGAGTGATGGAACGCCACGGTTTCATCAGTTGGCTGCACCACAGCTATATTTGGCAAAACAAAGGATTTAATACTTTTGATGATTATTTGGGCGTCTTTAATGCCAATCAGCGCCGCAACATCAAACGGGAACGCAAAGCTGTGACACAAGCGGGTTTGCGACTCGAAACCCTGACAGGCGATGAAATTCCTAAGTCGCTATTTAGTCAGATGTACAGCTTTTATAGCGACCATTGCGATAAGTTTGGCTGGTGGGGAAGCAAATATCTGACTAAGCGCTTTTTTGAACAACTCTATCCCAAATACCGGCATCGTGTCTTATTTGTAGCTGCTTACAACGAACAAAACGACCAGCACCCGATGGGAATGTCTTTTTGTATCACAAAAGGCGATCGACTCTACGGACGTTACTGGGGTTGCAATCAAGAAATTGACTGCCTGCATTTTGATGCTTGCTACTATAGCCCAATTGAATGGGCGATCGCGCACGGCATCGACACTTTTGACCCTGGTGCAGGCGGACACCACAAAAAACGTCGCGGTTTCCCCGCTAGTGCCAATCACAGCCTGCACCGCTTTTATAACCCCCGCCTCAGCCAAATTCTGCGGTCTTACATCAGCCAAGTCAACGAAATGGAGCAGCAAGAAATCGACGCTATTAACGAGGATATTCCCTTTAGCCGCCGCGAACTTCCACTTGATGTTGAGTTGGAACCAAAAAATTAGGAGATTCTCATGTCAAACGGTATTTCGTCAAAGTTTTGGATAACCATAACATGAATATAGTTAAGCCATCTAATCTATTTTTTGACTAAAAATGAATCAAACTTCTGAAAACCTTGCTGCAATTGATGACAACCTTTCTAAGCGCGATATCGAACTCGACCCTGGGGGATATTTTATTATCTACCTCGATCGCGATGCCGGACTGATTTGCGCCAAGCATTTCACGAATGTAATTGACGATCGCGGTTTAGCCGTTGACCCCGAAACTGGAAAGGTGATTCCTGCAAAAGGTAAAGTGGAAAGAACTTACAGCACCGTATATACTGGCAGAACCGCAAAGGAACTTTGCGTCAAGATTTTTGAAGAAACTCAGCCCTGTCCAGTCACGCTTCTGGATCATGCCGCTTATCTAGGCCGAGAGTTTGTTCTAGCCCAGATGGCTCTCATTAGCGGTCAAGATTACGTTCAAGACTAAAAGAAACCCGGTTTCTTGGAGAAACCGGGTTTCTGGGTGTTCAGTTTATTTACGCCCAGCTACTTAAGAACTCATTGACTGATACCAAAAGTAAGTCGCCATTGGGATGACGGTGGCGGCAATTAACAAACCAACTACCCAGACAGTAGAACTACCTTTGTCGGTTTCTTCTGCTTTTTTGAAGGTTCCTTCTACCCGAACGTTCTCTGCTACTACTTGGGGTGGCCCTGGATCTGGCTGACCGGATAATACGGCAACTAAGCGATCGCCTGCATCCTCCAAAGCTTGGTTATATTTATCACCTTGTTGCAGCGGTACTTGTACGGTTTCTGAGGCCACACTCTGGGCAATTTCATCGGGCATGATGGATTTTACTTTTTCCCCAGTCCGAATTGCCGTACTGTTGGTGACGGTATCGATCGCTAGCAAAGTTTGATTAGCTTGCGCCTCTGGTGTTGGAAACCATTTTTCAAACAGCTGATTTGTAAAACTTTGGATTGTTTCGTCGTAGTCAAGGTGGCGAATGGTGACTATTCTGACTTCATTGCCCGTCTGCTTGGCTAAATTCTCCAGCAAGCTGCTAATTTTGCCTTCGGTGACGCGACTGACAACTTCGCCCTTGTCAAGTACCCAGGTGCTAGAGTCTGCTGTAAGGCTAGGCATTTCATACACACTCGTAGCAAAAGCCGGGGAAGCAACTAGCACAGTTGTCGCCAATATCAAAACCACCGACAACATCAGGCGCTGGAGGTAGTTTCTCCAACTGGAAATTTGGTATGAGAACTGTTTCATGGAATGAACCTAAAAAATAACTTTCCCACAAAATATAGCAAAGTGCTTCGGCTTTAGTACAAACACAGTCCCCGCCTTACACTCAAAGGATTTTTGATTTTTGAATGCGTGACTTTTGAATGCGTGACTTCCGCGTAGCGGCGCTAGTGCGATCGCCCAATATGCAAATTGATAAATTCGATCGCAAACGGTAGCCCTGACTGAGTTTTTAAATTGGTGAACACGAACGGTTTATCGCCGCGCATCTTTTTGGCATCCCGTTCCATCACGCCCAGATCGGCCCCCACAAAGGGGGCTAAGTCAATCTTGTTAATTACCAGTAAGTCAGATTTGGTGATTCCGGGGCCACCCTTACGGGGAATTTTATCACCAGCGGCGACATCAATGACGTAAATTGTCAGATCGACCAGTTCTGGACTAAAGGTGGAGGCGAGGTTGTCGCCGCCGCTTTCTACAAAAATCAGGTCAAGATTCGTAAATCGCCGTTCCATCTGTTCGATCGCCACTAGGTTCATGGAGGCGTCTTCTCGGATGGCGGTATGGGGACAACCGCCGGTTTCCACACCCAGGATGCGATCGCTCTCCAGCGCCTGACTCCGCACCAAGAACTGGGCGTCTTCCTTGGTATAAATATCATTGGTGACCACTGCAATGCTGTAGCGATCGCGCATTCCCTTGCACAAGGCATCGACTAAGGCCGTTTTCCCAGAACCCACTGGGCCAGCAATTCCCACTCGAAACGCATTCATAGATCGGCTCCTTTTGACATTCTTCTGGTTTTGGTACGTTGTTGCGATGCCGCCCTTTAGCGCAACAACGTACCAATAATGATTTATTTGCGCCAACCTATTTAATAATTGAAAGTTAATTTAACTACGAAATAACCGAGTGTATTGCGTTTCGTGAGCCATACTAGCTAAAGACAATCCCCAACCGCAACTACTAAGTTTGTCATCATCCAAAGCTAAAATTTCTGCTGTCGCACGCATCATACTGATATGTAAGTCTAACAGTAACTGTTGACCGGAAGTTTGCCCCAGGGGAATCAATTTGACGCCAGCACTGACAATATTTGTAGCCCAACTGTGTAAGTAGCCTAACACAGCTGCTCGATCGGGAATATCCCAGTGGGCGGCGGCGATGCCAAATGCTAGAGCATAATTACAAGTTTCACCCAATTCGGTAAAAACTGAGGTCAATTGTGGCTGCAAATGTTGCAAAAGGCGAGATAAGGCCCGACCCATCTGCCAGCTTTGTTCGCGCAACTCCTCGGTTTCCCTGGTAGCTGAAGCCCAAGCATTCCAATAACTCAAAGTATCTAAATCGCCCAATTTGACAGATGTATAGCCTCGTACCATCACCGATGCTTCCAACCGAATTGCACCGTAGCGCAGTTCTTGTTCTAGCCAATGCTTCAGGCTTTGTGGATTTTTAATTGTACCGACTTCAATCAGATTTTCCAAACCTTCGGAATAACTATATGCTCCCACTGGTAAAGCGGAGTTAGTCAATTGCAGCAGACTCAGCAGCGCTAAATCATCCAGCATAAATCCTTACTCCTTTCGGGCTAGAAGATTATCTATCATTCTTCTTCCCCTCTGCCCCTCTGCTCCTCTGCTCCCTCATAGATATTCTTTGGGTGGGAAGGGAGTAATTTTCAATGGCTATGTCCGTATGCTCCCATTTCTGGCTCAAACGGCAAAATTTCCTCTTTTACTTCTACCCCCAGATGTTCCAGCATATCCTTCAAGACTGGATCGGGAGATAGCCGTAAATAAGTGGGAGCGATTTCTAGCGGCACATGACGGTTACCCAGATGATAAGCTGCTCGCTGTAGCGCCAATTGAGTAGGAGCTAGAGCTGTCATAACTGGTTCCGGTTTTGCAGCTACCCGCACCAGTGTACCGTTTTCCGATTGGAGGAGGTCGCGATCGCGCAACACCGTACCTCTAGGCAAACGCAGAAACAACGCTTGCCCGTCAGGCATCTCGAAGCGGTGGCGACTGCGAGTGCGTTCACTAGCTGTCAGAGAGAGAGTATAACTGACTGCTGCATTTGGGTCTGCTGGCAAACGTTGCGTGAAAATCGGCATCATAGGGCTAGGGGCAGAGGGGCAGAGGGGCAGAGGGGCAGAGGGGCAGAGGAGAAA